>ERZ772872.27-NODE-27-length-135196-cov-22.314516_pt1 | contig 135196 bp, 156 predicted proteins | sample MGYA00512132_ERZ772872 | MGnify/ENA primary metagenome ERZ772872 (study PRJEB29015, sample SAMEA2737724) | human gut metagenome | biome: human gut; feature: human-associated habitat; material: faeces | place: China | collected 2012 ...
ATTACGATATTTACTGGCGGATGAAATGAATTTGCGAAAGAATCTTGACACTACCATACTTTTATATAGAATTTATAGAATTTTCCTAAGAAAAGTAGTTAAAACAGTAAAAAAAACAGCTTTGTCACAACATTTTATGTTTTATGACAAAAGCTGTTCTCTTATACGTTATTCACTAATTGAATCATAAATATCCTAGGCTAGGCTTTGACAGCCACCCCTTCCAGATGCAGGAGGGCGATTTTTTTATCGATGCCGCCTGCATAGCCTGTGGCTCTGCCATTGGCACCTAAGACGCGATGGCAGGGAATGATGATGGAAATGGGGTTATGCCCTACGGCGCCGCCGATGGCCTGAGCCGACATCTTTTTTCCCGTCCGCTCTTCAATCTGCTTGGCAAGGTCGCCATAGGTCGTCGTCTGGCCATAGGGAATCTGGCAGAGCAGATACCAGACGAGGCGGCGGAACTCACTGCCCTGCGGCGCCAGGGGCAGCGTCATGATAGCCGGCATCCGCCCGGCAAAATAATCATCCAGCCAGTGCGCCGCCTTGCGCAGGATAGGCGTATCCTCTTCACGCAGGACTTCCCCCTGCAAGGCACCATAACAATACTTCTGCCCTTCAAACCAGGCCCCGACCAGCGCCGTATCACTAGCCGCCAAAATCATCGGGCCCAACGGCGATTCATACATCATTTTGTAGTACATTTGTTTCACCTCTTGTATCTATCACAATCAATGCAATGCGTTGCCCTTGGTAATGCGCCAAATAGCGACGGTACGAGCCGCCTCTATGGTATCTTTCAAATTCGGATCCTGCAAAGCCTGTTCGTCACCGATATGACCATCTTCAATATATAATTTATAGTTAAAAGCCTTGTCGGACTGCATCAAAGGAGGTAATAAGGATTCATACGTACTTCCAGCCGGCAAAATCAATTCTGCCAAAGTCGGTGCAATCTGCAAATGACTTCCTGCCGTCTGGTCTGTAAATAAATCCGGCGTCACGCCATCACCATAAACATAACAGGGAATACCGCTCAAAGCCCACAAGGATACATCCGTCGCAAAATTGAAACGTTCTGCGTGGTCACCCGTCACGACAAATAGTGCCGACGGGTCATCCCCTTCGACGGCCTTGATGAATTTTCCCATAACGTCGTCAGCATACCAAATATGGCCTAACTGGTCTATCGTCTTTTTATCACTGGGAATCGACGGTGGCAGTTTAGCTGTCACTGCATCCCGTGGGAACCCATGGGCATCGACATCGTAAGCGAAGGGCGGATGATTACTCGTCGTCAAGATGAAATAGAACGTATCACCCGTATCTTTCTGCATCTGCTCCCGGATAGCCTCAAAAAGTATTCCATCCGGTGCGCCCCAGGACGAACTTTCTCCTTGGTCTGGTAATTCATCGGCACAATGAAACTCATCAAAACCTTCACGCAAAGTGAAATGCTCGATATCCTGCCAGCTCCGCAGTCCGCCATACCAGAACACGGTCTTGTACCCCATCTTTTTCATGACAGCGCCGATACCTAAGCCATCGACATCGCCATGACGGCCCATCATATAATTGACATAAAGCCCGACATCCGGTAAGCCGGTCAAGAACCCATTGAGGGAGGTCATAGTCCCATTGCCATTCGCCAAGAAATGATAGGTATGCGCTCCTTTCGCTTCCAGCCATTCGCCAGTACGGGCCAATCCCAAATCGCGGTATTCCGGCAGCAACGGCCAGAGTGCATAATTTTCCCCGAGGATGACGACGACATGACGCGGACGCTGCGCCAAAGTTTTCCCAACGATTTTACGAGTAAAGGCTTCATCCAGTGTAGCCGCCTGCGGATTGCCGCCCAGGACTTGAATCGCCTGGCGCAGCTCTTCAGGCGATACTGAACGCAAAGCCCGTTCCGTAACCCGCTGATGAGTACTGTAAGCCCGATAAAGGGCCTGGCCATCATCTAAAATGGCTTCATTTAGCAGCGTATACCGCGTCCGGGCTGCACTTTCCCAGGGAACGCCATGATCCGAATCGAAAGCCCCGCCAAAACGGCAGAATATTCCAAAGATAGGAACCAGGACAGCCACCAAGACGACATATCGGCGGACGTGCCGCTTCGGGGTCCAGACCGGTGTCTTGGTTAAACGCAGCCATAAAGCGACGAAAATCCCAAGCAGCACGACAGCGCCTGCCAAGCGGGGCCAGAACTGATACTGATGGACGACAGTGTCCCAAATAGCTGCTTTATCATCAGTCATGCCGTTAAATAACATGATGTCAAAGGCATGATGGAAGACTTCATAATAAGGAATCCGGGCCATAAAAAGCACGGTCATAATGGCAATAGCTGCACTGCCTAAGCCGTTACGGATTCTCCGAGCCGGCCAGCGGGGCCAGAAACTGTAAGGAATCGTAGCGAACACAAAAGGAAAGGCCACGAGAAACGCCGTCGTCTTCAAACTGATGCGGGCTCCCAGCCATAAAGCCTCTGCAATATCACCTGCTCCGGCATTCCCTAACTGTCCCGAATAAATGACCAAAAAAACACAGCGGAAGAACATGAGCAAAATATAGATGTAGATAAATAATTTTGCATCCCGCTGGATACTACGTAAAAACCTCAAAAAATCGCCTCGTTCTTTTTACACAATTAAGGCAAACAACATACTAATATTGCAAGAAAAATCTATAATTATAGTGTTTTTCTCCGCCCATTTCTAATTTATAGCGTTCATCTCCACGAGATAAATCTAATCCACGAATTTGAGAATTTTTTTGTAGGTATTTTATACTTTCACTAATCATGACTTTGCCGGGGGCATAATGGGAAAAGGCGCTATCCATAGCGACAATGGGAAAAACAATTTCATTAAAATTAGTAAGAAATCCACTCATGAAAGCAGCCGGACGATGTTGCAAAAATAAACAAAAAGTATAATGTGAATCCATATTTTCCATTGCCCAAGTCAGAGCTGAAAAATAGCGATGTTTAATGAACGGGAAAAAGTCTCTTTTGCGATGCTTTCTTTCCGATTCTCTTTTAGTATAAATTCTCATCAAATCAGATAAAAGTTTCTTATTTTTGAATGGACCGTGGATTACATCCAAATGCATTTCTGCATCGGTCTTTTTAGCCTTGTTGTAGGCTTTGTGGAGATTAGATTTTGAATTCCGCGATAGACCTTGAAAATATGGCTCATATTCATCAGGGAAAATAATTTTAACACAAACACGATCCATTTCTTTCTTTAAATCATACAATTTTAATAAAGTATCATAATTATTCTCAAAGAACTTATATAATCGCGAGCGCTGATTTATCTTATAAAGTTTTAATTCCATTCCTTTAAAATATTGCCCTAGTTCTTTGAAAGCGGAAAAAAGCTGTTCATCTGTAATATATCGAGAATAAATAAAATCCAAGTTTCCAGCCCCGCTAATATTTTCCCCAAAAATGTATACACATTTTTTTTAACATATACAGGTATAATCATTAATGGAGTTGTTGCATCGCTACCATTGTAATATACAAAAAAATAATCTTTTTGAAACAAAGTAGTCGGCTTTACCTTTTTATACTTAAAAATATTTTCATTATATTCTCTTGAAGAATATGGAAATATATAACTATTTTCTTGATAAAGTCTCTTCCAAATTTTATCTAATTCAGAGTCTTCCCATTTATATTGAACTAACATTTGCATCTCTCCATTTTTTTTACTAATATAGTTCATCACTATCATTTATTTAGATTTTTGACAATCCACGCAGTTAAAGAAACATAATCTGATGCTAACTCACACCCAGTATCCATGCTGGGTTTATATTTTTCGCAGGTTTCCTTTGTCGCTTCGCCCTGCTTTTCGGCCATACCAGACATAACTTCTCCCACTTCATTTTCTGTCATCCACTGTTTCGGTGTCACCAGGTACTCTGGTTGAATTTGCGTCAAGGCCGGATACAACGAGTAATACGTAAAGCCTTTCGGCGCGATTAATTCCAAAACAGTCGGGATGATGTTCAAATGCGTGCCTATTTTAGCTTTAGCAAACCAATCCGTAGAAAGCTGCGGATGATGAATCAGAAGTGGCGTACAATATAACTCCCGAAACATATAATCTCGAGGAACCAATGACGAATTCCTTAAATCCCCGTACAAATTAGAATGATCACCCGTATAAAGAATCAAGCTATCTGGAAATGTTTCTTTGATTTCAGCAATAAAACGGTTGACAGCTTGGTCAGCATACCGGGCCGTACCCAAAGCTTTGCATCGCGCTCCATTATCACGGATATCTGCCCCAATAGAATCATCGAAAAAGGACTTATCAAATTTTAAAACTTCCGGCTCAATTTTATACGGGCCATGGTTTGATGTTGTATAAACAAAATGAAACGTTGGTTCTTGAATCTTCTTTATTCTTTTTGCCGCTTCCTGCAAAAAGACATGGTCATAGACGCCGACCCAGGTCCGCGGAGCCTTAGAGCCGCAAAAATCAGTAGCGCTTTCAACCCGATCAAAGCCTTGCGCTTGGCCAAAATGATTGAAGTTGCCATTAGATGCATTCCCGCCATACCAATAAATAGTCTGATAGCCTAATTTTTTCATTTGTCCTGCAAAGGATGTCGGTACAGTACGATGCCAAAAGGCTTCCATTTCATTCAATTCTAATTGGGCATCATAAATACCAGTCATTAAAGAAACGATAGAAGGCCGCGAAATGTTACCAGCCGGCAAAAAATGATTGAAATACATGGTATGCGGGTCTGCAATGAATCTTTTTGTCGCGTCTAACACATGCAGTCCTGCATACAGTGGGTCCAAAGCCCATTGCGGAACACTTTCACCGACAATAAAGAATACGTGTCGAGGTTTAGGGATTTTAGGGCCTTGCGCCACCCGCTGATAAGCCAATAACGGGCTTTTTAAAGACTGCCAATCTTCAGTATGTTCCGGCGGCATAATCTTCGTGATATGTTCAGCCAAGGTTTCATCACTTTGTTGCATTTCTTCAGCTAATGGCTTGCGGTGTACCCATTTCAAAGCCACTAAGTCATCGACACAAGCTCTCGCTAAAAAAGCATCTTCTTTGACAATAGAAGGAATCGTATCCCATTCCGGCTTATTGCGATGATTCAAAGTTCCGCCAAACCGTACCCAATAAAATCCCAATATGGCTAAAAGGAAAATCCCAGTATTGAAAATGTACTGCACTACGATTGAATCAAACTGAGGTAAGCCGACTGAAGGAACTTGTTGTAATATCCAGCACCCTAACAATACGGCCGGGATATAAGGGATATATCCTAATAAAATCCATAATCCGTGATCCTGGTGAAAAAAGACATCGATAAGATTATGCTTTTCCGCGTGTTTTCCCATATGGACCAAATAATTAAAAGTATCATGAAAATGACGATAAAAAATCATTTTCCCCATAAAAGCCGCATAAAGAAGAGCTGCGTAAACAGCCCCGATACCTAATCGTAAAGCCAATCCATAATTTTGAAAGAAATCAAAGAACGCCGATGGAATGGATACCAAAATCATGGATGCCAGAAAAACATAAGCATTGAAATCCATGCCCCACCAAAAACCGTAACGAAAACACTCAAACAAAGCCTTGCCCTTCCCTTTAAAAGAAGGATAAGGCTGGTAAGTCTTAATAAAAGCTATACGAAAAATAGCACTCAAGAGGGGGAAAAATAAAAATAATTTTATATCTTGTTGTAATCCAAAAAAGAATAATTCAAACATCAGCTTAGCTCCTCATTTTATATTTATTGAAAAAAGCTATCCAACCAATTAGCAGCAACATATTCTTCTCGTATGGAATCATCAACAGGCTCGTATGGCTGTTCTAAAAAAGTTTTTAAGTCTTTTATGTTATCATGAGACAATCTAAATATATTTTGGGGATTATAAAAATTATAATCCGTAATTTCCTCGAAATTGGTAATTAATTTTTTTTGAAAACACATAGCTTCCATTGGCCGATATGTCAATCCATGCTGCCTAGATTGTGTAAAATCTAATATAGCCCGACTCTGCTTAATTTCTTTCACAACTTCATCATAAGGAATGGGTTCACTAATCAATTCATGTCTATGATTAAAGTAAAATTTATGTTTTGTTTTTAAAATTAAAAATTTACAAGTACACCCCCCCATTTTTTCAAACATTATTTTCCATCTCAATAGTTCATCCAGCCGTCCCTTATCTTCACCAATAAAAAAAATATCTTGTTTATATGCATCGTTATCAATATTGTCAACAGTAAACACTCTTTTTTCCATATATGGATAATAATAATGTTTAAACCTAATTTGATAATCTTCTGCATTCTTTTTATCAAATGTGACAAGTTCACAAGGCAAATCTTTGTATTTCGATGGTTCATTTCTACCGTGACTAAAGTTCGAATTCAAATAATAAACAATAATCCTGGCTGACGGATTTTCTTTATGGATAAACTGGATGAGGTCTCTTCCTCGTATACCATCAGAAAGCATTACCGTATCAACATCTTTAATTTTTTCTTTCCACGCTCCATACCATTGATCCATTTTCTTATGAAAAATTCCATGCTCTTTCAATCGATATATATATTTTTCAACTCCGTGTAGTTGCTTATAAATAGTCGGATAAGTATATATATTAGGATATATTTGCAAGCTATTGAATCCATTAAAAAGTCCTAAGCATAAAACCTTGTGGGATTCAAACAAAAATTTTTTCATAAAATACTCCTTTCTACTCTTCTGTAATAGGTAATGTCTGCCGTAGCTGAATCATCAATGCTAAAATGAACCACATGGTTCGAATAACAGATGAAAGTCTATAAGTCGGCTGAAATGCCCCAAAAAATACCATGCAGGCTAAAAAAGTAGTAAAAAACATCAAATCACAAGAATTATGTTCTTTCATCCACCTTTTAAAAGGAATAAATAATGAATACCCATAAAAATATAATAAGCCCAAAAAGCCAATAATTCCTGTTTCTGCTAATAGCTGCATGTAATTGCTATGAGCATGCGGTAAATTCTGTTTTTCTTCATCATATTTATATCCGGCATTTCGGTAGTACCAACCCCAATTATTCAGCCCCACTCCATTAACAGGATGGTCTTTAAACATATCCCAGCTTGCTTTCCAAGTCCAAATGCGATCTACATTAGAGCGATTCGTCGTTGTATTCAGTGTTGTCGATAAACGTTCAACATATTTAGGACTGCTTAAAACAGTTCCGCCAAGCAAACAAAGAATAATTAAAATGATGGCTGCCATTTTTTTGCTATTCCGTAAATAGTAATATAAATAGAACGGCGCAACTAGAGCACTTACTAAAAATGCACCCCTGCCAAAACAGCCAAAAAGGCCTGCAATAGAGGAAAATAGCCCTAAAAATGCAAATCTTTTAATATTTTTTTCAAAATGAGAATCTAAAAGAATAATAGCTGACATAGCTAACACCATACAAATAATAGCTGTTAAATCCAAATAATCTCCATGAAAACCTCTTCCCCGTTCCCAATGAAGAATAAAAAATTGATAACAAGCAGTCAAACAATCAATAGAAAAAACACAGAAAAAAACGGCTAAAATTTTCAGTAAATATTCTCGACGGTGGATGAAAGCAACGACCAAGACAAAGACCATAAAACGCCAAATCCAATCGCCTAAAAAATAATTAAAAACAACCGTTTTATTGTCAACATCAATAATTGAAACAAAGGAAGCGATAAACCATATACAAACTACTTTTATATATTGCCTAGCTGCTTCATTTAAGTTTAGCCTTTTCCCATTTTTCCACCATAAATAAACGGCTAACATAGTAGCCATTGCAAGGGCTATTTGAGAAACTGCTGTAGCTAGACGAGTCAAACAAATTCCAAGACCAATAAGCATGGCCATTAATATTTCATATTTAGGGGATGCATTATAAAAAGCAACATTAGCCTCGTTTTTCATTCTAACTCATTCCTTATACTTAGTTATTATTTCACAATCTGATTCAGCAGATTTTCCCACGTATCCCAAATGACTTGAGGAGCAAATTGTTTCATAGCATTTCTAGCATTATTCCCCATAGTAGTCCTTAAGTTACGATTATCCATTAATTTTTTCAATCCCTGTTGGAAAGGTTCAACACCATCATCACAAAGTATCCCCGTCTTCCCATTTTCCACCATGCCGCAAACAGATTCACAACTGGTATAAGCTACACTAGGAAGTCCCATGCTCATCGCTTCACCTAAAGCTAAACTGAAACCCTCATAGGCACTAGGAAAGGCAAATATATCCCCTTTCTCTAATATATGAGGGATTTGATTCGTCGTACCTCGAAGAAAAATTCGTTTTTCCAAATGATATTTTCTAATTAATAACTGTAATTCTTTATAATAGGCTTTTCCGTCTTCGGCTCCCCATAATTCAACATCCCAATCTGGATAATTCTCTGCTAAACCAGCAAAAGCTTCAATAAGCAAATGAGGCCGTTTATGTCCTTTAGATAAACGACCGACAAACAAAATCTTATAACGGTCTTTTAAAGCTTGCAAGTCTGCTTGTTCCTGATATTGGGGAATAGCATTGCCAATAACTACGGTCTTTACATCAGGCATATGATTCTTTATATGTTGCGCAAAAGAAGGCAACAATACTTGACAAACTGCACTTTTTGCTAAAGCAGGTAATTCAGCTTCCGGATAAGTATGAAAATAATCTTCAGGGTCCCCATGACTCATTGTAATAACAGGTATCGAAGTATGTAAATCGCAAAGTAACATCTTGCTTGATGCCGATTGAAAGGCAACAATAACCTCTGGTATCGTTATATCAAGAACTTTTTGCAAATTCTCTAATAAATATTTTTGCGCAAAATCGGTATTCACAGTACGCGCTTTTCGTTTATTAAAAGGACGAATCAATTCCCGTTTAATTTTTAGATACCAAGGATACGGAATAGACTGCCCTTGAAAATGACGAATATCATAAAAAGGAATTCCATCATCTAATGGATAATAAAAATCCCCAATTTTTTCATCACTATAAACTAAACTGACAGTATGACCTCTTCTTTTCATTTCATTAGAAAAAGTGCAGGTTACTTTGGCTAATCCACCACTATCATCAACCATTTTGGTTAAATTCACCACTAATATTCTCATACAGCCACACTCCACTAAGTTAGTTAGACAAAATATGAACAATACACTGAATTAACTTATCTTGCCCATATTTTTCATTTGCCTTAATCAAGCCTTGCCGGTAACTTTCTTGTTTTTCTGGAAATTCGTTGACGAATTTTTCTAATTGCTTAGAAAATACATCTACAGAATCCAATTTGACAGCTTCACCAACATCAAATTCTTGTAAGATTTCAGGATTCATTTCCGGCGATTGCAGTACTGGTTTATAGTAACCAATAGCCGTAAACAGCATAGCACTGGGCTGATAACGATAGCGTTCCGCACCATAAGGCAAAAGCATGACGTCAATGTTCATGATTTCCTGCTGCCATTCTATGCCTAAAAGGTTCTTATGCAAAAAATGGATATTTTTATAATCAGCATATTCATTCCTCAGCCGTTCAAAATCATCACTATCTACTTGCGTTACCGTAGCTCCCTGTACAGTTAAGGTCACAGGAGTCGTAAACTTTGCTTTCACAAAGGCCTGCAAGAAAAAGTCCAGATTTTTTTCCCGACGATATTGACCAAAGAAACCAAGGCGCAAAGGGTCATGCACATGGAATTCCGGCGTCACTGGCAAATCAAAAGGAACATAAACCGGTGCCATAATAGTATGAAAATTAGGACAATCAGCTAATTCTGGAAATTCAGTTTGCAGTCCCAAAGCCCCTAAATGCACATTAGGATATTCCTTTAAACTTTTGACGCCATCACAGAAACGCTGACGGTCTTTAGGCATAATGCCGTGAAACATGAATAGAAAAGGAACTTTACTATCCTTTAAAATACTGTGACGGATTGAACGCATAACACGCCAGCTATTCGTCGGTACAATGACAGCATCACATTTACCGTCAGCGCCTTTCTGACAAGCACTGTTGAGCCAGGCAATGCGACGACGTTCTCGCTGAAGTGAAAGCCATAACCGCTTTAAACGACTGACACCGGCGTAAGAAATGGCCTCTCCCCCTTCCAGGTAATCGACATCGCAATGATAATCCAGCTTAAAGGGAAATCGTTCGGGCACAAAAAAAACAGGTTCGTGGCCCTGTTTTTTTAATTCTTCAACCAAAATACGATCGAATTCAACCTCATGGCCTGCTGGCATAACAATGGATTCCAATATAGCAATACGCACGTAAATCACCTCTTATAAACGACCATCAGGATCTCGGTATAGAAAATAAAGTTTTATATACTTACTCATTGTATAAAAATAATGATTCGTGGCCAATATCCAACCCATTTTCCCGTCTAAAAAGCCCTTGTTAATAATATATACTTTAAAAAATGCCCATAAGGGACGCAACATGATATCCAATAAAAAATTACATTTTTTCCCATTAGCTTTATATTTTAGTGCGGCCAAACGAGTATAATTATTGAGTTTATTTAATTGTTGATCCCATGTATCATAGGTATAATGATACATGATATTTTTCAATTTCTCATTGGGATATGGCGTAACAATTTTAGGATGAACATAGCCTTCAACATAGGAGTCCTTTGCCGGAAAGAGTCGATCTACATAATCAGGACGCAGAGTACCATGTGTTGCCCGATAATGCCGGAATTGATTTTCCCGACGTATCCAATAAGCTTTCTGTTCATTCTTCTCTACTACTTCGCGAATCTCTTTAGCTAACGATTCAGAAATACGTTCATCGGCATCGAGGAACAAAACCCACTCACACTGAGCATTTTGTATGGCGAAAGTTTGTTGTCCTCCCCAATCTCCATTCATGGCGTGCTGGATAACTCGTGCTCCCATGCTTTCCGCTAATGATTTGGTGCGATCTGTGCTAAAGTCATCAATAACCAATATTTCATCTGTAAATTGTACAGTTTTAATACAATCAACAATATTTCGTTCTTCATTTTTCGCTAAAATCAGCGTCGTAATTTTTGCCAAGATACTCTCCTCAGACATATCACACATAAACATAATATAAGTAATTATATCATGAGTAAAAAAAAATGTACAGCGTAGAACTGCTCACCTTCTCCCAGCATCCGCTGAAAATCACAAATCTGAATACAACTTACAAGATATATTCATCGTATTTTTATCTTGCTTGCCGGGAACTCGCCGTATTGTTGATTCCAATCTTGTATAGTCCACACATGCACTTCATCAATGAGTTTCTCTCCACTATTAATTTGTTTCTGCAACACAAAGGGCAGTTTATCTGCTAATCGATTGCGAACATATCTTTGGATTACACCATCGCTGCCGGGATATTCTAAGATGCATACGTATATTTTGCGTTTATTCTTTCCTTTTTTAGTCAATGTGAGATAATGAAGGCTATCGTAGTATTTCTTTACTAAATTATTGATTTTCTTATCCGACTTGATATTGAACCGTTCTGGATGGCCGCTTCTTCAATATCTGCATTTTTATATTCAATGAGCAAAATTTCTTTTTCTGTTTCGACCAGATAATCAACATCAGACAATCCGGCTTTTGCCTGGCCATATATATTATGCAATCCGTCTATCGCCCATTGTGCCTTCGTAAAGTTAAATTCACAGGTATGATTTTCATCTTGAAAAATCTGTTCCACCTTATTCACCTGCTTTTCTTCCCATGTAGATTTCATCCATAAGCGCTTCAAAAGCGGTTACAATCGTATTATTTTGGAGAGCACTAAATTTTTTCTGTTGTTCATCGTATACTAATCCATCATCTTTTTTATACAGCGAGTGAAAAAGGACCTTATCCGTGTCTTTGGCACGAATTTCGATATATTTGGCCAAAATATAGCTATGCGTACTAATAAGGATTTGTACATGCTGTCTGGAAAGGGCTAAAAGGCAATCGGCAATAACCGGCAAAAATTCAGGGTTTAAATTGGCTTCTGGTTCATCCCATAGAAGTATCGTATTTTCCGTAATGGTTTCATTCATCAATAATTGCCAAAGAATGCCAATTTTCTTAAAGCCTTCCGCTTCCAATTCAAAATTGATTTTCTGTCCATTTTTTTTGACAATGTAAAATTCGTCGTTGTCAATCGCAATGGTCCCATTAATCAACGGGTCTAACAGTGGCAATATACTCTTTGCCAACGCTGATGGCTGTTTAAGTCCCCAACGCCCGGCACATTCGATACTATCCAGTAAAGTCTTGTCAAAGGGAAAGTCATTGTACTTGTGCGCCATAGCTAATAATCCCCGTGAATGGGTCAGCATATCTTTTACCGGCAAATAAACGGCATTGATTTTTTTTGTGAAAAGGCTGTGCTCATAGGACACGGTCTGTACACCGGCATCATCAGACTCCAAAAGATGATGGGGCATGATTTTAGCCTCCTGATCTGTACTAGCAAGAGAAAAATGGCATACGTTCTGCTTTTTATTCCTTGCTAATGACTTCGTCTTAGCGTTTAGCTGGAAACAGGCCTGGAAATTTTCACGATGGTCTGCAGTCAATTCGCAACAACCATATACCGCTTTTAACAGCTGCGTCTTCCCTGTTCCATTAGCTCCAATGAATACATTTATATTCGGCGACAAAGAAATTTTTCCATCCGAAAAAACTGAAAAGTTTTCCATATGAATTTCACATAAAGCCATGACTTATCACCCCTGTCATCTGATTGAAATATCGATTTATAGCAAGGGCTGCCTTTCCCAGCATCCGCCTGGAGAGACAGCCCTTTATGATTTCGCTTTCTTTTATAATTCTTTGATGAGGTTGACCATTTCGATGGCGCTGGTGGCGACGTCGAAGCCTTTGTTGCCGGCTTTTGTGCCAGCCCGTTCGATGGCCTGTTCGATGTTTTCTGTCGTGATGACGCCGAACATGATGGGGATGCCCGTCTTGAGGGATGCCTGGGCGATGCCTTTGGCCGATTCACCGCAGACGAGGTCATAGTGGCTGGTAGCGCCGCGGATGACGGCACCGAGGCAGATGACGGCGTCGTATTTACCCGATTCTGCCATTTTCTGGGCGATCAGAGGGATTTCAAAGGCGCCCGGGACCCAGGCCGTCGTAATGTCTGCGTCATCGACGCCATGACGATGGAGAGCGTCGTAAGCGCCGCCGAGGAGCTTGCTGCAGATGAATTCGTTGAAACGTGCGACGACGATGCCGAACTTCGCACCAGAACCGATTAATTTACCTTCTTTGACTTGTACCATTGTAAAACACTCCTATTCTGAAATATTATGTTAAAATCCATTTTCCAGCAGTTTTTCCATCGTCAGGCCCGAAGACGCCGACGACGGATGACCGACGGTAAAGCTATGGACATATTTCCCGATGACATCCGTTTCCAAATTGACGATAGCACCCGGATGTTTATCCATGAGCGTCGTATTGGCCATGGTATGAGGGATGATGGAAACGGAAAATTGGCTGCTGCCGACGGATACGACAGTCAGGCTGATGCCGTCGATGGTGATAGAGCCTTTTTCGACGATGAACGGCTCCATGTCCTTGGGGATGGAAATGGTGATGACCCGGGCAATGCCATCGGTGGCAATGCGGGCGACGTGGCCAATGCCGTCGATATGGCCGCTGACGATATGACCGCCCAGGCGGCCGCCGACCTGCATGGCCCGTTCGAGGTTGACCTGGGAACCGCTCTTGATGGTGCTGAACGACGAGCGGCGCATGGTTTCATGCATGACGTCGGCCGAAAAGGTCGAGTCCGTCATATCCGTGACGGTCAGGCAGACGCCATTGACGGCGATGCTGTCGCCGAGCTGCGTGCCTTCTAATACTTTGTGTGCCTGAATGGTCAGGCGGATGGAATCGGGGCGGCGGTCCATATGGGCAATCGTCCCCAGTTCCTCAATGATGCCAGTGAACATAGGCGCCCTCCCTGTTGGCATTATATGCCGTAATCAATACATTATTGTCATGGAGTTCTGCCGAATCGTAGACCAGCGGCAGGCATTCATCGAGTTCATCGACGCCGCAGCCGCCGACAGACGGCAGGGCCCCGGTCCCACCGATGACCTTGTTCCCCATGAAGGCATAAATCTTATCGACCAGGCGGGCATCGAAGAAGCTGCCCTGGACGGTACTGCCGCCTTCGACGAGGATGCTGGTCAGCCCTTCGTCGTGCAGGAGCTGCAAGGCGTCGGGCAGGTAGATGGTCTTGCCGTCCTGGAGCGGTGCCAGGATGACGCGGACGCCAGCCTCTTTCAGGGCTTTCATCTTCTCTACCGGGCACAGGGACGTCGTGACGATGATGGTCTGCGTCGTCTTATCGGTGACGACGAGCGAATTCAAAGGCGTCCGCCCTTTCGTATCCAGTACGATGCGCACGGGCTGATGCGGTGCATCCTGGCCGGGCCGTTCGATGCGGCTGGTCAAGAGGGGATTGTCCGTCAGGACCGTGTTGATGCCGACTAAGATGCCGTCATAGATGGAGCGCAGATAGTGACCGTAGCTGCGGGCCCATTCGTTGGTGATCCACTGGGATTTCCCCGTCCGTGAAGCTGTGCGGCCATCGAGGCTCTGGGCCAGTTTGATGGCGATGAACGGTTTCTGGACCATCATGTTCTTGATGAAGACTTCGTTGAGCTGAGCCGCTTCCTTCGACATGAGGCCGACTTCGACGGCGATGCCGGCTTTGCGCAGGATGGCCGCGCCTTTTCCAGCCACTAAGGGGTTGGGGTCGAGCATGGCCATGACGACTTTGCCGACGCCTTTTTCGACGAGGGTCCGGGCACACGGCGGCGTTCTCCCGTAATGGGCGCAAGGTTCGAGGGTCACATAGACCGTAGCCCCCTTCGCCCGTTCGCCAGCTTCACGCAATGCCCATACTTCGGCATGAGGCGTGCCGGCCTTATGATGGTATCCCGTGCCGACGATTTCGCCATCTTTGACGATGACGCAGCCGACGGCAGGATTGGGTGTCGTATAGCCCAGGGCGGTCTTTGCCAGTTCCAGGGCTTTTTTCATATACTCTGCCGGTTCCAATGTATTCCTTCCCTTCTATTCAGATTCGCAAGATAAAAAAAGGCTATGGACGTAAGATTCCCATAGCCTTTTGAGCGCAACAAAAACACAATCTGTCGTCTTTTCCCATCCAGACTGTACTGTCGGTACCGAAATTGCATCGGTTCAACCCTTGCGGGTTAGCGGACTGTCACCGCCGGTCAGGAATTGAAAGCGCCGCTTTCTCACCTTGCCTCAAAGACTATCCTTATTCATTTGAACTACATGTATGATTTTAGCACATGAAAAGAAGAAATACAAGTCCTTATCGTAAGGACGCGATGGCAGCGGCCCGGTCTGCTGCTCCGAAGACGGCACTGCCTGCAACGAGGAAGGTCGCACCGGCTTCCTTGACGGCCTGGACGGTCTTGGCATTGACGCCGCCATCCACTTCGATGACAGCCGTCGTATTGCCGGCCTGTTCCAGGAGCGCCTTGGCCTGGCGGATCTTATCGACGGCATAGGGAATGAACTTCTGGCCGCCGAAGCCGGGGTTGACGCTCATGATGAGGATCATGTCCAGCTGCCCGGCCAGGCAGGACAAAGTCGATACGGGGGTCGCCGGGTTGAGGGCGATGCCGCCTTTCATGCCGGCTTCATGGATCTGCTGCAGGACCCGGTCGAGATGGGTGCAGGCTTCCTGATGGACCGTGACGTACTGGACGCCGGCAGCAGCCAGGCCGTCGATGTAGGTTTCCGGATGTTCTACCATGAGATGGGCATCGAAGGGCAGCTTGGTGCAGCTGCGCAGAGCCTTGACGACGGGGACGCCAAAGGTCAGGTTCGGCACGAAATGGCCGTCCATCAAGTCGAGATGGATACAATCTGCCCCCTTCCGTTCGACGTCCTGAATGTCTTCAGCCAGGCGGGAGAAGTCCGCTGATAATATAGATGGGCAAATGGTTACCATGACTATCGTTTCCTTTCTGCAATGGAAGTGAGTATCTTACAGTATGTGTCATACCGTTCTTTCTGGATATGGCCGTCAGAGACGGCCTGTTTGACCGTACATTCCGGTTCAGACAGATGGAGACACGACGAGAACTTGCAGCCGCCGCTGTAGGGCAGCATGTCCGGGAAGAGACGCAGGACTTCCTTCGGGTCGAGGTGCTCAAAGTCGAGAGAGCTGAATCCCGGCGTATCGACGACATACGTATCGCTGTCGAGGCGCATGATTTCCGAATGGCGTGTCGTATGGCGGCCGCGCTTGATCTTTTCGCTGACGGCGCCGACGGACAAGTCTTCCCGGCCCAGGATCTGGGACAGCAGGCTCGACTTGCCGACGCCCGACGGGCCGGCAAAGGCCGTCATGCGGTGCGGCAGCAAATCCCGCAGGGTATCGAGGCCTTCGCCGGTCTTGGCCGACACGAGATAGACGTCATAGCCGCAGCGTTCATAAAAGGCCTTGTAGGCTTCGGCCGTCTCCCGGTCCAGGTCGCACTTATTGAAGCACAGCGTCGGATGGATGCCGCCGTATTCACAGGTCATGAGCATCTTATCGACGAGGAACTGGTTCGGATCCGGCGACTTGGCCGCCATGATGACCAGGAGCTGGTCGATATTGGCCACGGCCGGCCGGCGTATCTGGTTGCGCCGGGGCAGCAGGGCTTCGATGACGCCCTTGTCCTGGCCCAGCTCGGTGATTTCCAGCTCGTCGCCGACGAGGATCTTCGCTTTCAGCAATTTGCCGCGGCGCCGGCACTCGATGAGCCCTTCCCGGCCGACATCGACGTAATAATAGCCGTTATAGTTCTTGATGACGCGTCCTTTTGTCATGTTCCTCCCCTTAGATATACTGGTCTTGTACTAACGAATTGTTGATGTATACTTTGACTCTCGTCTTGCCCGTGCCGCTGACGCTCTTAGAGATGTTGTCGCCGCCGGCCTGGCTGCGGTCATAGACGACGCGCGAGCCATTGTCGTCGGATACGACGATCTGGACATGCTGGCTGGAAGCGCCAGACGGTACGCTGATATTGACCGTCCCGTAATGAGGCGTCCCGGCCGGTTCCTGGTTATTGGCACTGCCATCGGATCCGCCGGAGCTGCTCGACGGCGAGCTCTGGCTGCTCTGGGACGACGGATATTCGACGGACAAGTTGACGACCTTGCCGTCTTCCGACGTCTGGCCCGTGACGACGGCCTGAGAGCTGTCCTTCGACGAATCGAGGTTGGACACGCTGCCGACGGAATAGCCGGCGCTTTCCAGGGCCTTCACGGCCGCATCGAGGCTCATGCCGCTCGTATTAGGTGCTCCATTCTTGGCCGCTTCTGCTTCTTTTTCGGCTTCGCTCTTACGGCAGACGACGAGGTCGACTTTCGTCCCCTTTTCGACTTTCTTCGGCGATTCCGGGTCCTGGTCGATGATGGTCCCGTCGGCATACTGGGCGCTCTCTTTGTAGCGCACCTTGCCCACAGACAGGCCAATTTCCTTCAGTTTCTTTTCGGCCTCATCGAGGGTCAGGCTCCGCAGTTCCGGTATGAGGACTTCTTCCCCCTTATTCCCCTTACTGACAGTCAGGTAAATGGTCCGATTGGCCTTGACGACGGCCCCGCCAGACGGTGTCTGGGAAATGACTTCGCCGACTGGCACTTCGTCGCTTTCCACTTCCTTGACGGAAACGTCGAGTTTCTTATCTTTCAGTATCTTCTTGGCGATTTCGACCTGTTTACCCGTCACATCCGGTACGGTAATGTCTTCGGTACTCCAAAAATTCCCAAAGGAAAAGAAGGCCCAGACAAAGGCGACGAGGAAGACGCCGAGCATACCGATGATGATAGTTTTCTGCGAATGATTGCTGATAGAATCCATGAACCGCGTGAAGGGGTTCTTCTTCTTTTCTTTCGGTTCTTCTTCGGGCAGGTCCTTTTCCTTGATAGGCTGTAATTTCTGCGTGCCGAAGTTATACGGGCCCTTGCTGATGATCGGCCGGGCGCCGTTGGTATTGATGAAACCCTGGGACAGGCGCAGTTCCGACATCATCTCGCCGATGGACTGGAAGCGGTCGTCCGGGTTCTTGGCCATGGCCTTGAGGATGACCTGTTCGACGAGCCGCGGGATACGGCGGTTGTACTTCGTCGGCAAGGGAATATCGTCCTGGACATGCTTCAAGGCGATGCTGATGGCCGTATCGCCCTGGAAAGGGACGACGCCAGTCATCATTTCATACATGACGACGCCCAGAGAGTAAATATCCGTCCGTTCGTCGATATGGCCGCCACTGGCCTGTTCCGGTGAAAAATAATGGGCTGAACCGAGGACGGTGCGGTCGCTGTTTTCGACGGAATTCACAGCCCGGGCGATGCCGAAATCGGCGACTTTGATGCGTCCTGTCTCAGTGACCAGGATATTATGAGGCTTGATGTCGCAGTGGACAATGCCGTTGGCATGAGCATTTTCCAGGGCTTCGCCGATATCGAAGGCAATCTGTATCGACGTGTTGATCGGCAGGTGGCCGTGTTTTTCGATGTATTCTTTTAACGTTTCGCCGCGCACGAATTCCATGACGATGTAATGGACATTTTCATCGTAGCCGACGTCGTATATATTGACAATATTGGGGTGTGACAATTTGGCAGCCGCCTGGGCTTCCTGGCGGAAGCGGACGACAAAATCGTGGTCGTTGCCGTATTTTGAATGAAGTATTTTTACGGCGACGATCCGGTCCAGGAGGATATCCTGTGCTTTGTACACGCTGGCCATGCCGCCTGTGCCTACTTTTTCCAATATCTTGTATCTGTTATCTAAGATATGACCAATCATTTTTAGCTATTCCACCACTTTCATAGTCGTTCCCGATTATATGGTTGTTAAAATTGCCGTGATATTATCTTTCGCCCCGTTTTCATAGACGCGGGCAAAGAGATCATTGATGATTTCCCGTTCTGTCCGGCGGTAATCGCCGATGGCATCATAGAGTTCCTGTTTCTGGATGAACGATGTCAAGCCGTCGGAACAAATCAGGATGCGATCTTTCGGCTGTACTTCAAAGGCTCCGCTGTCGACGACCAGGTTCTCATCGACGCCGACGGCTCTGGTCAGCACATAGCGCTGGGGATGATCCATCGCCTCTTCTTCAGTTATCTTGCCCTTTTCGAGCAGGACCTGGACGATCGTATGGTCGACGGAAATCTGTTTGAATTCCCCGTCGCGGTATAAGTAGATGCGGCTGTCACCGACGTGGCCCCAGAAGGCCATATGACGAGCCAGGGTCACCATGGACACGGTCGTCCCCATGCCCTTGAGCGAAGGGTCGATCAAGGTCTTGCTGAGGATGCTGGAATTCGCATATTGAATGGCTTTCTCCAGCTGTACCGGTGCTGCATAACTAAAGTTCTTGAAATAATAAGCTATCGCTTCTACGGCCGTCTTGCTGGCGATTTCACCGCCTACATAGCCGCCCATACCGTCGGCTACGGCCAGTACGTTTTTCTCGTGGCTGATATAAAAGGAATCTTCATTCACTTTCCGAACCAGGCCGATTTTGGATTCACCGTATGTGCCCAAATTCTCACGTCCTCTCACGGTGTTTCGTTATAGGTACACATTAATTCATATCATATTCGCCGTCACCTGTCAAATTTTTTCGCGTTTTATGCGCAGCTGGCCGCAGGCGGCCTGTATCTGGCTGCCCATTTCCCGCCGCAGAGTGACGGAAACGCCGTGGCGCTGCAAATACGTGACGAATTCATTCATCGTCTTTTCATCGGGCCGGTAGAGGCCGACGTCGTAGTTGTCGTTGATGGGAATGGCATTGACCAGGATGTTCTGGCCGCCCAGGAGACGGGCCAGTTCCTTGGCGCAGGCGTTAGTACAAGTCAGGCCCTTGATGAGGATGTATTCAAAGGTGACCTTCCGGCCAGTGACGTCGAAATAGTGGCGGGCCGCCTTCAGGACTTCGTCGAGGGGATATTTCTCGGCAATCGGCATGATGCGGCGCCGCAAGGCATCGTTCGGCGCGTGGAGGGACACGGCCAGGGTGATGGGCATGCCCTCCTTGGCCAGATCGTACATCTTGGGGACGATGCCAGACGTCGACAAGGCCATGTTGCGATAGCCCAGATAGAGCGTATCTTTTTCGTGGATGAGCTTCATGAAGCGGATGACGTTATCGTAGTTGAGGAGCGGTTCCCCTGTCCCCATGATGACGATGGAATGGAGGTCCGGCGTGACGTATTTGCGGAAAGCCAGGAGCTGGGCGACCATTTCGCCAGCCGACAGGTTGCGGACGAAGCCGTTCTTGGCGGACGCACAGAAGGCGCAGTTGACGGCACAGCCGACCTGGGACGATACGCAGATGGAATTGCCATAGTCGTGCTTCATGAGGACCGTTTCTACGGTCTCACCGTCAGCCAGCTGCAATAAGAGCTTCACTGTCTGTCCGTCCGGGGCGTCCAGGCGGGACACGACTTCCGGGAAATAGATCGGCAGCACATCCTTCAGCTGTTCCCGGTCTTTCTTGGGCAGCAGGACCATATCATTCCAGGAAAAGATATTTTGCTTATAAATATAATGAAAAATCTGGTCGGCCCGGAACTTTTTCATCCCCTGGGCGACGAGGAACGCCTGGAGTTCCTTTTTGGTCATATCAAATACATTACTCATGTCAGCCCTCCTTTTTCATGCGGGCAATGAAGAAACCATCCAGGCCGTCGCGCTGGGGCAGGAGCTGGATGAAAGGCCCTTCATGGCCGGGAACGGGAAGCCACTGCGTCGCGTTTTCTACGTGGAATTCCGGATGATTCTTCAAAAAGGCAGCCACGATGCGGCTGTTTTCATCATCATTCATGGTGCAGGTACTGTAGACCAGGATGCCGCCAGGACGGACGCATTGGGATGCACTGTCCAGGATGCGCCGCTGCAAGGCCGGCAGGGTACGCAGGTCACTGGGATTCTTGCGCCAGCGCAGGTCGATCTTATGGCGCAGGACGCCGAGGCCCGAACAAGGGGCATCGACCAGGACCCGGTCGGCTTTGCCGGCGTATTTCTGGCCGATGGTGCAGCCGTTCTGGAGCAGGGTCCGCACATTCTTGAGGCCCAGTTTCTGGGCATTATATTCGATGAGCCGCAGTTTATGCTCATGGATATCGCCGCCGTAGACGACACAGGACGGGCCGCCCAGTGTAGCCAGGTGCGTCGTCTTGCCGCCGGGAGCGGCGCAGACGTCGAAGATGACTTCGTGCGGCTGGGGATCGACGATATGGGCTACCAGCTGGGACGGTTCGTCCTGGATGATGGCCCGGCCATCGCGCAGGCATGTCAGTTCATGGATGCCGGGATTGCCGTCGAGGTAGATGCCGTCTGGTGAAATGGCAGCCGGGCGGGCCGGCAGGCCTTGTTTTTCCAAATCGGCCAGCAGCTCTTCGCGGCTGGTCTGGGCCGTATTGACGCGCAGGCACAGCGGCGGGATCGTATCGAAATATTGGCAGAGCCGTTCCGTATCGTCCGGGCCATAGGCTTCGATCCAGCGGCGGACGAGCCATTCCTGCTGATGATAGGTCAGGGCCAGGTGGGCTACGATGTTTTCGCCCTTATCGGGGATGACGAACTGGCTGCGGCGGCGGATACTGTTGCGCAGCATGGCATTGACGAACTTGGCCATGCCCCGGTTGCCGAATTTCGTCGCCATCTTGACGGCTTCATTGCAGGCCGCCGATTCGGGAACTTTGGTCATGCCGAAAATCTGATATAAGCCCAGGCGGATGATGGCCAGGCAGACAGGATCGAGTTTTTGCAGTTTGCGCGTACTGATCTGTGATATGATCCAATCCAGATAATTCAGGCAGCGCAAGGTGCCGTAAACCAGCTCCGTATAGAAGCGCCGGTCCCTGTCGGCAAATTGATGGGTCTGTATCGCCTTGGAGACGACGATATTGCTATAGCCTTCATCGCGGCAGATAGTCAGCAGGCTCTGAAAGGCAATTTCACGAACGTTCATGGATTCCTCCCTGTTCTTTTAAAGCAGTAGCGAACAGCACAAAAGCAGGGCAACCGTCTTCGTTGCGGCAGTTGTCCCGCTTCTCTGCACTGAGTCATTTATAATAATTCACCAGCCGTCAAGGCTGCGCTTTGCAGATATTGGGCAGCAGCCATGCGTTTGCGGCTTTCGGGCTGGACTTCACAGATGCGCAAAGCCCCTTTCCCGGTCTGGACGGTGAATTGTTTCTTAGTCACCGATAACACGGTCCCCGGCGCAGCCTGTGTCCCTTCGACGACGTCGGCTGCCCATATCTTCAGGCGCTTGCCATCGTGGCAGACGGTATAGGCACCGGGATGGGGATCCAGCGTCCGGATGAGCCGTTCCAATACGGCCGCATCCTGAGACCAGTCGATGCGGGCTTCTTCCTTGGTAATCTTGGCCGTATACGTCGCCTGACTTTCATCCTGGGCGACGGCGCGGCTTTCATAGCCATCCAGGTCGGTCAGGACGTCGAGCAGGGTCTGGGCCCCTAGGATGGACAATTTATCGAAGAGGGTCCCCGTCGTTTCCTTGGCATCCAGGGGAATGGCCGCTTTTTTCAGCATCTTCCCCGTATCCATGCCTTCGTCGAGGAGCATGATGGTCACGCCGCTTTCGGCTTCGCCGTCTTTGATGGCGTACTGGATGGGGGCGGCGCCGCGATACTTCGGCAGCAGCGAGCCGTGGACGTTGAGGCAGCCGTATTTCGGGATGTCCAGGACGGCTTTCGGCAAAATCTTACCGTAAGCGATGACGATGATGACGTCCGGCGCCAGGCTGCGGAGCTGTTCGATGACGTCGTCACTGCGCATGGAATCAGGCTGGAAGACGGGGATGCCCAGTTCCAGAGCCTTTTCCTTGACCGGCGAGAAAGTCACCTTCTTGCCGCGTCCCCGCTGTTTATCGGGCTGGCTGTAGACGGCGGCGATATCATAACCGGCCTGAGCCAATTTTTCCAGAGACGGGACGGAAAAGTCCGGCGTCCCCATGAATACGATACGTAACTTATCCATTAGTCCCCTACTTTCTGTAAATCCGTCGCCTTTTCGATGAATAGATGGCCATAGAGATGGTCGATTTCATGCTGGAAAATACGGGCCAGGAAGCCTTCCGGTTCATAGATGACGGTCTTGCCATGGCGCGTCAGCGAACGGACCTTGATTTTGGAAGCCCGTTCCACTTTGCCGTAATATCCGGGGATGCTCAGGCAACCTTCGGTATCGACATTGGTTTCGTCCGATTTTTCCAGGATTTCCGGATTGATGAGCTCGATGAGGCCGTTGCCGTCGTCGAGGACGATGAGCTGCAGCGATTCATTGACCTGCGGCGCAGCTAAGCCTACGCCTTCAGCAGCATACATCGTTTCTGCCATGTCGTCGAGCAATTTCTTTATATGTTTATTCACTTTCGTAACGGGTTTCGCCGTCGCTTTCAAGACGGGATCCCCGGCTTTAATAATAGTAAGTACTGCCATGTAACTTTCACCTCATTGTAATAGTAAAAATGCTTATTCTTTTCTATTATAGTATGAAATCGCCAGAAATGCTATAGATTCATCAGAATTGCTTGAAATAGCCCATTTCTCTCCTGCCGTAATTGACAACATTTATAAGGTTATGTTACATCGTCAGCAATGGAAGAAGTAACACTGAGAGCGGTTCCGGACGTATCCTGAAGGCGCCATGGCCATGAAGTTTCTCAGAATACTTCTTTCATTTTTTATTTTGTACTGTAAGGGTCGCCACGTGCGAGTCCCTATAATGGCTGTGGGAATTCCATAAAATTTCTGTAGGGGCGCCACGTGGGGCGCCCGTTCCTGCCCGATGTGGGAATGTACTCACATCCCGGACGGACTGAACAGGCAGGTGCGATTCCCCACGATTATACGGGATCGACATCGATGAGGACGCCGGTCTGCCAGCAGGCCGGGATGCGCTGCATGGCTTTTTTGATGGCTGTCAGGTCTTTTCCGGTCAGGGACAGGACCAGGCGGTATTTATTGCGTATCTTCTTGATGACGTCTTCGTAAGGGCCGATGACGGCGACTTCATCGCCGTGGTCCCCGTTCCAGCTGTTCAGGGCCGCTGAGACGTCGTTGGCCTTGCGCCAGACTTGTTCTTCTGATTCGTCCTGGACTAAGATCTTGGCCATTTCCTGGAAAGGCGGATAGCCCAATTCTTTCCGGAACTGGATTTCCTGGTCATAAAAGGCCCGGTAATCCTGGCGGGCAGCGCACTGGATGACGTAATGGTCCGGCGCGTAGGTCTGCATGACGACGCGGCCCGGGATATCGCCGCGGCCAGCCCTGCCAGCCGCCTGGGTCAGGAGCTGGAAGGTCCGTTCCCCAGCCCAGTAGGCCGGGATATTGAGCAGGCTGTCGGCCGATAAGATGCCGACGGCGCTGACGCCGGGAAAATCGTGGCCTTTGGCGACCATCTGTGTCCCCAGGAGGATGTCATATTCATGACGGCGGAAGGCTTCGATGATACGGTCGCCGCTGTGCTTGCGGCTGGTCGTATCCTGGTCGAGGCGGACAATGCGCGCCGACGGCAGGAGTTCGTGGAGCTGCTGTTCCACTTTTTCCGTGCCGCTGCCAAAGAATTTGATGTATTTGCTGCCGCATGACGGACAAACCGTCGGCACGGGCTTTTCGGCATCGCAGTAATGGCAGCGCAGGTGGGCGGCCTGACGATGGTAGACCATGGCCACGTCGCACGTATCGCATTTGACGACGTAGCCGCACTTGCGGCACATGACGAATGTCGAGAAGCCGCGGCGGTTGAGAAGGATGATAGCCTGCTGCCGGGCTGCTAGTGTCTCTTCCAGGAGATTCAATAAGCAATCGGAAACGACGCGGTAGTTCCCGCGGGCCAATTCATCGCGCATGTCGACGACCTGGACCGAAGGCAGGGGCCGCTGGCCGACGCGCTCTGTCAGCTCGACCAGGACATAATCGCCCTGCAGGACCTTATAGTAGTCGCCCAGCGCCGGCGTGGCACTGCCAAGAATTACGGGGCAGCCGTAGTACGCCGCCCGCTGGCGGGCGACGGCGACGGCATGATAGCGCGGCGCTTCGTCCTGCTTATACGAACTGTCATGGGCTTCGTCGACGATGAACAGGCCGATGGACTGGGCCGCCGTAAAGACAGCCGACCGGGCACCGATACAGATATGGCTCGTCCCGTTCTGCATACGCAGCCAGTTGTTACGCTTCTCACCCTGGGAAAGCTGGCTGTGCATGACGACGACATCGTCGCCGAAGCGGCGCAGGAAACGGCGGACGATTTGCCCGGTCAGGGCGATCTCCGGCACTAAAACGACGACCTGCCGGCCTTCTTTCAGGACCTGGCTGGCCAGCTGCATGTAGACTTCGGTCTTGCCACTGCCGGTGATGCCGTGGAGGACGTAGGTTTTTCCTTGTTCATCGCTTCCGATAACTTTAACTGCCTGGCGTTGTTCCGGTGTCAGCGTAAAGGGAGCATCGCCAGAAAGGGTCGGCAGGATATTCGTCGTCCTGGCCGGCCGCTGGCTCCAGCGGGCCAGGCCTGTCGCACAGAGACGGCGCATGAGGTCGCGGCTGTAGCCCTGGCCCTGCCAATAGGAAACGGCCCCTTCCCCCTTCTCTTTCAAGGCCTTGAGCAGTTCCTGCTGGCGCCGCCGGCCGTGGAGGATGTCTTCGTCATCATCGTGGACGAAGGAAAGCCAGTCTTCCATCTTGTCGGCAATCTGGTTCTTGTAATAAGTCCGGCTGGTCAGGACCTGGCGGGCCAGGGCCGTTTCGACGAGGTCCCTGCCGAAGCGGCGGACAAGGCTGCCCTTTTCACGGCTCCCCTTGTTGGCGACATAGGCCTGGAGCTGCCGCCCTTCAGGACTCACGGGCGCAGCCGGGCCGACGGACAAGAGTTCCTGACGGACCAGGCCTTTCTTGTCGATCATGAACAGGCGTAGGGCTTCGGAAAGGTTGCAGACATAGTAGTCGCGGATCCAGATGGCCGTGCGGATCATTTCTTCCTGGAAGCCGGTCTGCGTCGAAAGCAGGCCTTCGACGGGCTTCAGTGTGAAATCGGCCGGTTCGTCCAGCTGTTCATGGAGGGCGACGACGATGCCCTCTTCCCGGCGATGACCAAAGGGCACGAGGACGCGGCTGCCGACGCGAACGGCCAGACCATCGGGAACGGTATAGGAAAAAGTCTGCTGCAGCCGTTTCGCCGTCGTATTGATGATGATTTCAGCAATCAAAAGGACACTTCCTTTGTATGGGGCTGTCGCACTAAAAAACTACAAACTGCAAACTCAATACCCAAAAAGAGGCTGTCTTAATGGGACAGCCTCTTTTCTGGATGTTCAGTTTATCGAACCGCCTCTTATAAGCCGGCTTCTTTGCGGAGCGTTTCGGCTTTGTCTGTCTTTTCCCAAGGCAGGTCGAGGTCGTTGCGGCCGAAGTGGCCATAGGCAGCGGTCTGTTTGTAAATCGGGCGCTGCAAGTCGAGCATGGCGATGATGCCAGCCGGACGAAGGTCGAAGTTCTTTTCGATGAGTTCGACGATCTTTTCGTTCGGGATTTTACCCGTACCGAAGGTTTCGACGTGGATGGAAACCGGGCGGGCTACGCCGATGGCATAAGCCAGCTGGATTTCGCATTTATCGGCCAGGCCGGCAGCGACGACGTTCTTGGCGACGTAACGGGCTGCATAAGCGGCCGAGCGGTCGACTTTTGTGGGGTCCTTGCCGGAGAAGGCACCGCCGCCATGACGAGCCATGCCGCCATAGGTATCGACGATGATCTTACGGCCTGTGAGACCCGAATCGCCCTGAGGACCGCCGATGACGAAACGGCCAGTCGGATTGATGAAGAGTTTCGTCTTGTCGTCGAACAAGCCTTCCGGCAGTTCCGGTTTGATGACGAATTCGAGGAGGTCGCTTTCGATCTGTTCGCGGCCGACTTCGGGGCTGTGCTGTGCCGAAATGACGATCGTATCGATGCGGACCGGTTTGCCGTCTTCATATTCGACAGTGACCTGGGTCTTGCCATCGGGACGGAGATACGGCAGTGTGCCGTCTTTGCGGACTTTGGCCAGGCGGCGTGCCAGGCGGTGTGCCAGGGAAATCGGCAGCGGCATGTAGTCGTCCGTTTCGTTGGTAGCATAGCCGAACATCATGCCCTGGTCGCCAGCGCCGATAGTATCGAACTTATCCGTATTGCCTTCTTTCTTTTCCAAGGCATCGTCGACGCCCATAGCGATGTCCGGGGACTGTTCGTCCAGGGAAACGAGGACGCCGCAGGTGTCGCAGTCAAAACCATATTTAGCGCGGGTATAGCCGATGTCACGAATCGTTTCGCGGACGATGTGCGGGATATCGACGTAGCACGTCGTAGAAATTTCACCGACGACATGTACCATACCAGTCGTTACCAGGGTTTCGCAGGCAACGCGAGCGTTTTTATCTTTTGCGAGAATGGCATCCAAAATGCTGTCCGAAATCTGGTCAGCCATTTTATCGGGATGGCCTTCGGTGACGGATTCGGATGTAAAGAATTCACGATTTTTTGCCATGAGTGATCCTCCTTAAAAAAAATTCCCCTCATCCATGACTTCATGAGAGGGGCTTCTAATCCCCATCTGCCAGTATATCACTGCTGGAATTAGCACCTTTCATAGCTGAAGGTTGCTGCGACATCACAGGGCCAGTCCCTCCGTCGTCTCTTGATGGTTCTTTATTTGGTTTGCTCATCCATTATAATTCAAGTCCGCCTATTTTGCAAGTGTTTTTTATGCCTAAAAAACATTGTCTACTAGACGTTGCCCTATAGGCAGGGTTATAATGGAGAAGATAGAAAGGATGATTAGATATGACCAAATTGCGGCCTAGAGATATATTCTTCAACGACCCTTATTTTGATTATGCAACCTGCAGCAAGCCCGGCGACCTGCGGCTGGCCAAGCGGGTAGAAGTATTCGGCAAATGGTACAAGACCCCGAGCCTGGTGACGACCCTTCTTTCCCAGGAACGGCTGACCTTCAGCCGCCACACCGGCACAGACCAGGAAGACGCCTTGGTACTGCGCATCTACGAACGGACGGCCGACCGGCTGCTCATCAATACGTATTATACGTCCAAACAGAACCCGGAAGAAATCTACGCCGGCACGATCCACCTCGAACGCTACGATATGGCGCAGACTATGGAATCTTTTTCCTATATGGGCATCATCGACCTGCTCATGCTCCAGACGGACAGTCAGATTCTCGGCTTGACCGACGTCTTTGAAGACGTGCAGATGGCCAAGCACGCGGCAGCCCATGCCCTGGGTATCTATCTCATGGCCATCTGCGACCAGCCCTGGTCCGACGAAGCCGTCACTGGCGGCCAGGAAACGCCGGCCATGATGATGGGCAAAGAAAAAGAAGAACTTCAGCAGCTGCGGGAAGAAAAAGCCCAGATGGACGCCGACCGGGAAGAACTCCTGCGCCTGCGCCTGGAAGCCAAGAACCGCACGGCCGTCCTTTCTGAACTGGAACGGCTGCGCCAGGAACTCGATGCGGAACGGACGGGCCGCGAACAGGACCGCAAACAGTACGAAGACCGCATCCGCAAGCAGGAACAGTATATCGAAAAGATAAAGGAAACGGCATCCAGCCAGATTGCCGAACTCCTGGCCCTGCGCAAGGAACTCAACAAGCGCCAGGTGCGGCCGGATCTGACCAAAGGGCAGGCGCCGCGGAAAGTGACGCCCCAGGAAGCGTCGTGTTCCGTCCGGGACCCGGAAGACCGCGGCCTGGACCTGCCCTCCTTCATGACCCAGCGCGATTATACGCGCCAGCTGGACCGCTTCCTCACGGGCCGTCAGATAGCCCTGGCCGGCGGCGATCCCGACTGGCAGCGCCGCATCCAGCGCCGTTTCGGTGCCGTCCTCCTCATCAGCGGCCAGCCGGGCGATGACCGGATGCTGAAAGAAGCGTCCCTCTTAGTCGTCAACCTGGAAGACGGCAAGACGCCCCTCGTCCGCTGGGCCATTACGGAAGCCAAAGAAAATAACTGCCCCATCCTCTCCGTCGGCCCGACCAACCTCAACGGCTTCGCCAAAGCCATCGTAGGGCGGGTTAGTGGTTAGTGGTTAGTGGCTCGTGGCTCGTGATTAAAAAAACATACTATTAAGCCCGAATGGGCTATGATTGAATATCACAGCGGGACGCCTTCCAGGCGTCCCCTACGCACAAGGCCACGGTCCGTGTATTTTTTGTGATCGGTCCATAGTTTGTAAAGACACTTTTAAAGTTAAATTCATTTGCTAACTGCTAACAGCTAGCTGCTGACTACTAAAAAGGACTGTCGCACATGCGACAGTCCTTTTTCTGCAAACTCCCTGCTATCAACGATTCTTTTTCGCCATAATGGCAGCCGCGCGGGCTACGATGATGGCAGCGAGTTCGTCTTTATCCATTTTTTCCAATTTTTCCATAGAGCCGTCCGGGAAAAGCAGGGTGGCGATGTTGGTCGTCCCTTTGAAGCCGGCTCCTTCGGCACTGACGTCGTTGGCGACGAGCATGTCGAGGTTCTTCTTCTTGAGCTTCTTCGTGCCGTATTCGATGACGTTCGTCGTTTCGGCAGCAAAGCCGACCAGGGTCTGATGGGTCTTGCGCTGGCCCAGGCCATAGAGGATATCCGGGTTCTTGGCCATTTCGATGGTCAGGGTATCGTCGTTTTTCTTGATCTTGTTTTCCGCCGGATGGGCCGAACGGTAATCGGCGACAGCTGCGGCTTTGATGACCAGGTCGCAGTCGTCATAATAGGAATCGACGGCAGCTTTCATGTCACGCGTACTGCCGACATCGATGCGGCGGGCCAGGCCGACAGGTGTCTTGAGGTTATCCGTCGTCCCGGCGACGAGGGTGACTTCAGCACCGGCCATGACGGCAGCCTTGGCGATGGCAAAGCCCATGCGGCCGCTGGAATGATTGCCGATGAAGCGGACCGGGTCGATAGGTTCCCGCGTGCCACCAGCCGTGACGATGACCTTCTTCCCTTTCAGGAGGTCATTGCGGCAGGCCAGGAGCTCGATGTAGTCGACGATGGTATCCGGTTCGGGCAGGCGGCCGACGCCGTCGATGCCGCAGGCCAGATGACCGCTGTCAGGAGCGATAAAATGATAGCCGAATTTCTTCAGCTTGGCCATATTGTCCTGAGTAATGGGGTTGAGATACATGTTGGTATTCATGGCCGGTGCGATGAGGACCGGTGCCGTCGTAGCCATGACCGTCGTCGACAGCATGTCGTCGGCAATGCCGTTGGCGACTTTGCCAATGATGTCGGCCGTCGCCGGTGCGATGACGAAGACGTCGGCCCAGCGGGCCAGGGCGATGTGTTCTACGTTGAATTCAGGCACATCGTCGAACATGGATACGGCAACGGGATTGCCGGAAATTTCCCGCATCGTCAAGGGCGTGATCAGTTTCGTCGCATGGTCGGTCATGATGCATTTGACTTCGGCCCCCCGCTTGCGGAGCTGACTGGCAATAGAAGCTGCCTTGAAGGCCGCAATGCCGCCAGTGATCCCTAAGACAATCTTTTTCTTTTCCAAGCTCATGGAAAACACCTCCGTGTTATTTAATGCCGTCACGCGGTGCTTCATACGTGATCTTGCCCTGGTCGATTTCTTCCATGGCAATGGAAACTACTTTCGTCGTATCGACGTCGACGAGGGGTTCGTCGCCATCGGTGAGCTGGCGGGCCCGTTTGGCAGCCAGCGTAACCAGCGTATATTTGCTGTCCACTTTAGTCATCAGGGATTCAAGAGTCGGTTTAATTAACATAGTTCATCTCTCCTATTATTTGTACAATTCTTTCGTATGGGCGATGCGATGGGCATTGCGCGTCACTTTACACTGTTCGGCTTTCAAGATAGAAGCCGCTTCGTCGACGGCCTTATCCAAATCGTCGTTGACGATGACATAATCATAGCGGTCGATCCAGTCCAGTTCTTCCCGGGCCTTGGCCAGGCGGCCGGCGATGACGTCGTCCGAATCGGTCTGGCGGCCGCGGAGGCGTTTTTCCAACACAGCCCGGCTGGGCGGTACGATGTAGATGAAGACGCCCTGGGGATACCGTTCTTTGACCTGCATGGCTCCCTGGATGTCGATTTCCAGCATGACATGCTTTCCTTCTTCCAACATCTGGTAGACGTACTTCTTGGGCGTGCCGTAGTAATGATCGTAGACCTTGGCGTGTTCCAGGAAGGCATCTTCTGCCAGGAGCTGTTCGAACCGCGCGTTATCGGCAAAATAATAATTGACGCCATCTACTTCCCCGGGCCGGGGATCACGGGTCGTCATGGAAATGGAATACTGGATATTGGGGAACTGTTCCCGCAGAGCAGAACAGATAGTCCCCTTGCCGGCTCCGGACGGGCCGGATACGACGATGAGCAATCCGGAATCATTCATAACATTACTACTCCTTTTCTGTTTCCCCGTCGTCAGCAGCGTCCTCCCAGAAGGAATCGCTGCCGGCGGGAACGATGCGGTGAGAAATCGTCTCGGGCTGCAAGGCCGACAAGATGATCCAGCCGTTGTCCATGACCAGGACCGACCGGGTCTTGCGGCCAAAAGTCGCATCGATGAGGGTATTCCCATCACGGGCATCCTGGACGAGGCGCTTGATGGGCGCCGACTCAGGACTGATGATGGCCACGACTTTGTCGCCCATGACGACATTGCCGAAGCCGATATTTAATAAGTTGAAATTCATCATTCGATATTCTGCACCTGTTCGCGTATCTTTTCGATTTCATTCTTGAGCTGCAGGACCGCTTCGGTCACGGCCAGGTCGCCGGCCTTGGAGCCGATGGTGTTGGTCTCGCGGTTCATTTCCTGGATGAGAAAATCGAGCTTGCGCCCTACTTCGCCGGGACTTTGCAGCATGGCGTGCAGCTGGTTCAAGTGGCTGCGGAAACGGACGACTTCTTCGGTGAAATCGACTTTATCCGAATAGATGGCCACTTCCTGCAAGAGCCGGTCTTCATCGGGAACGGCGGCCTGGACCTTATCCATGAGGGCCAGGATTTTCTTTTCCAGCCGTTCTTCATAGGCCTGGACGATGATTTCCTTGCGGCTGGCAATGGATTCGACGAGGGCTGCCATCTTATCGGCCCGGCTGAGGAGATCCCGGCTGATATTGGCCCCTTCCCGTTCGCGCATGGCGACCATGCTGTCCAAGGCACCCTGCAGGGCGGCTTCAAAAGGCGGCCAGCTGGCATCGGCATCGATGACCGGCGGCGTCTGGACGAACCATTCCTTGGTCAGGGACGTCACATCGCCGAGGGTCACGGCCTTGCCTTCAAAGAAACGGTCGTTCACGTCCTGCAAGGCCGTCTTGACGGCGCCTAAGGCAGCGTGGTCGACGCGGACATCCGGTGCCGCCGGGTCCAGGTCCTGAACGGTGACGAAGACGTCGACTTTGCCCCGCTTGAGGACGGCCTTGATGCCATTGCGCAGCCGGTCTTCCAGGGCCAGATAAGCATGAGGCATGCGGATATTCAATTCCAAAAAACGTTGGTTCACAGCGCGCATTTCAAGAGTGACAGCCAGTTTCCCGTCGTTGCCGGAACCGCTGCCAAAACCAGTCATACTTCGCATTTACGAACCCCCTTATTAGTCTATTCAATATCCCATTATACCCTAAACGGCTTAATTTTTGCAATATTTTACCGCAAATTAAGCAAATAACCATCATCTCAAACATCATACACCAAACCGCAAACGATAAAAGGCAACCTCTCAGTCAGCTTCGCTGACAGCTCTCCTATGAGGAGAGCCTACGGCCTGCCCCTACGAACCACGAACCACAAACCATCATTTTTTCGGTTCTACCATGTACGTCGTCTGGTCGGTGAAGATGACGTAGCCTGGGACGGCATGAGCCGGTTTCTTGACGTGGCGCACGAGAGTGCAGTCGACTTCGACTTTCGAGCTTTCCCGGGCCTTGCTGTAGTAGGCGGCCAGTTGGGCAGCCCGTTCGATCTGGGCATCCGTCGGCGTCACGTTATGGCAGGCCAGGATGACGTGGGAACCGGGCTGGTTCTTGACGTGGAACCAGAGGTCATAGGGATGGGCTTTCTTCAAGGTCAAAAAGTCATTCTGCCGGTTGTTGCGGCCGACCCAGATGTCCAGGCCGTCGGCCTGGAGGGTCAGGATATCCTGGGCCGATTCTTTTTTGAGCTTGTCCCGGTTGTGGCCGCTGATGAGGTTCATCTGTTTCATTTCGGCCTTGATATCGGCGATTTCATCTTTCGTACTCGTATTTTCCAGGGCATATTCCAGCGAATAGAGGTAATCCAGGTGTTTCTGGTTCTCTTCGTGGAGCTGGGCCGACATCTGCTTGCGGTTGCGCATCTTGGTGTAGCGCTTGTAATAGCGGTTGGCATTGTCCGTCATGGAATAGGCCGGGTTCAAGGGGATGGTCACCTTTTCCTGGTCTTGCGACAAGAGGTTCTGGACGGTCACTTCTTTTTCATGATCGTGCTTTTCGTAGGCATAGATCATGAGCAGGTCGCCGTAGAGCTTGTACGTATCCATCTTCTTCGTTTCTTTCATTTCGCTGGCAATGCGCTTGATCTTGCGCTTCTGCTTTTCGATGAGCTTGCCGACCTTCTTCTGCAGCTGTTCCTGTTCGCCGTTAAGGCTGCGGTGCGTCGCCTGGTACTCGCTGAGGTACGTTTCGATGAGCTTGAAATGGCGTCGCGGATATTGAGCCAGGCTGTGGAGTTCCAGCGGGAAGATGACTTCCTTGCCCTTGACCGTATAGACATAGGCGCCGGAAATGCCGTCCAGGCGCTTGCCAAAGGCTTCGACCGTACGGCACCAGGCGAAGCGGTCGGCCGGTGACAAGCCCCCTACGGGACGCCCTGCATCGATGCCCGAATCATGGGACAGTTCGTTGAGGACGATGGTGCTCATGCCGTTGAAGCGCTTGAGTATCCACGTCTTGAGCGGTTCGTCCGTACCCGTTTCCATCATATCCGTCAGTTCCTGAGCCGAAAAAGCAAAGGGGTCCATGCGCATGAAGTTCGGCGGGAAGGCATAGGGTTCCTTAGGAGCGATGGTCCGCAGGGCCTGCTTGTTCTTGCCCGTCTTGATGAGAGCTTCGATGATAGTGCCGTCTTCGGTAAAGATGACGTTGCTGTATTTGCCCATGAGTTCGACGTGGATCTTGCGCGTCACCAGGCGGCCTGACATGTCGAGGACGTCGACGGCGATTTCGATGAGCCGGTCCAGGTGCAGCTGGACGATGGATGCAATGCGGCCGTTTTCATAATACTTGCGCAGGAACATGCAGAGGCCCGTCGGGATATCCGGCGTCGGCGGCATGGTATCGGCGACGTACAGGCGCGGCGAATCGTCCAGGGTGATAACCAGGTGATGGATGCCCGTATCGTTGAAGATGCGGAAATAGAGGGACCGGGCGTCGAGCTGATAGATTTTAGAAATCTGGCCGCCCTTGAGGATGTCGGCCAGTTCGTTCGTAATGCAATGTAATGTGATACCATCCAGATTCATGATGATACCTCCTTATCGTAATTCTCACTAAAACAAACAATCCTTTTAATGATACCATGTTTTGCCGTATCCTGTGAAGAGGGACGTCTTTTAACAGCTAGCCGCTGACTGCCAAAAAGGAGCTGTCTTCATGAGACAGCTCCTTTTTTCACTGCTTCAAATACCAGCTCAAGGGCTGGGCTTTGGCAGTAGGGTTATTTTTTTGTTGGCTGCTGGCGGCAGCGAAGATAAGGGAATCGCGGTACATCTTGGCTACGGTTTCCAGTGTTTCCAGGCGGTAGAAGGCCTGTTCCAGGTCTTGGCCGACCGTGGCGGCGCCATGGCGTTCCATGAGGAAGACGTCGGCTCCTTCTGCGGCTTCGGCACAGGCTGTGGCCAGTTCCGCCGATCCCGGCGGCGCATAGGCTACGGTCGGCACCGGTCCCAGGACCAGGGCCCCTTCGGTGACGATGTCCGGCCGGAAAGGGATGCCGGCTACGGTCAGGGCCGTCGCCGTGACGGGATGGGCGTGAATGATGGCCCGGATGTCTTCCCGCTTCCGATAAATTTCCAAGTGGAGGGCCGATTCCGACGAGGCCTTCCCCGTCCCTTCCAGGACGTGGCCGTCGAGGTCGACGACGAGCAGGTGCTTCGGCTTCAGTTCTCCCTTCGGCACGCCAGACGGCGTGATGACTATGGTGCCATCGTCGCGGCGGAAACTGATGTTGCCATCACAAGCTGCAACCAGGCCAGCTTCTTTCATTTTCCGACCGATGCGGCACAGTGTTTTCTTGGTATCCAAACTCTCGCCCCCTTAGCGCATGGACGGCATATTGCGGCCGTTGTAGATTTCCAGCATTTCCTGGCGTACCTGGCGGCGTATCTGCTGCTGCTGGCGCGGCGTCAGGTCATCCTTGGTAATATTGAAGAGATAATTATCCAGGTCGAAGTCGTGCAGGACCATCTTGGTATGGAAGATGTTTTCCTGATAGACATTGACGTCGATCATATCGTAGCGGTTGCGCGTGGCCGGGGCTATATAATTCTGAATGGAATTGATGCGGTGGTCGATGAACAGTTTCTTGCCATTCACATCGCGCGTGAAGCCGCGGACGCGGTAATCGAGGGTGACGATGTCCGAATCGAAGCTGTCGAGGAGATAATTCAAGGCGTTGAGCGGCGAAATGCGGCCGCACGTAGACACGTCGATATCGGCCCGGAAGGTCATGATACCCTTCTGGGGATGGCTTTCGGGATAGGTATGGACGGTCAGATGGCTCTTGTCGAGATGACAGACGACATCGGCATCGTGTACTTCTTCTTCGGAAATGAGGATGGTAACACTGGCCCCCTGGGGGTCATAATCCTGGCTGGCGACGTTGAGGACGTGGGCGCCGATGATGTCCGACACGTTGCGCAGGATTTTTGTCAGCCTGTCGGCATTGTACTGTTCATCGATGTATTCGATGTACTGACGGCGCGATTCGTCGCTGACGGCATAACAAATATCATACATGTTGAAGCTCAGGGTCTTGGTCAGGTTGTTGAAACCGTAGAGCTTGAGTTTATTCGTTTTCATGAATCTTATCATCCATTTCTGCTGGAATTACCGTTCGATTTCGTGAAAGGCCACGTCGGTAATGACGCCGTCATCGATGGATACGATGGCATACGTCCCCTTCCGGCCATCCCGGGGCAGACCGATACTGCCGGGATTGACGACCCACATCTCTCCGTCCATCTTGACGAAACGGCGGTGCGTATGGCCAAAGGCGATGAGGTCCGCCTGGTTCTGACGGCCCAGCTCGACGAGCTTCTGCCAGCGCCTTTCACCATACCACTGACAGCCGTGGATGGCGACGATGCGAATGCCGCCGACGGTGACGCAGCGACATTCCGGATCGTTCGTATGGGTCATGTAATCATTGTTGCCTAAAACGGCATAGACGGGAACGCCCGTATAGATGGCCAGGTCTTCACCGTCATCACAGTAGTCGCCGCAATGGATCCAGGCCGCCACGTCGGGCGCGGCATCGGCCATGCGCGACAGACATTCGAAACGGCCGTGGCTGTCACTGACCAGGCCGACGCGGACGGTACTCATGACAGGGCCTCGACGAGCTTCTTCAAGGCTTTGCCACGGTGGCTGATGGCGTTCTTTTCTTCCATGGTCATTTCGGCCATAGTCTTGCCCTTTTCGGGGACGTAGAAGAGCGGATCATAACCGAAGCCATTGTCGCCGGCATAGAAGTCGCGCAGGACACCGTCACAGCTCCCTTCAGCCGTCACGGTCCGGCCGTCGGGCCAGATGAGGACGAGGGAGCAGATATAGTGGACCGTGCGCTGTTCCGGCGGAAAGGCAGCCAGGTCGGCGACGAGCTTCTGGTTATTGGCTTCATCATCACAGTCCGGGCCGGCATAGCGGGCCGAATAGACGCCGGGACGGCCGCCGAGGGCATCGGCGGCGATACCCGAGTCATCGGCCAGGCAGGGCAGACCGGTAGCCTTCATATAATAGGTTGCCTTGAGCAAGGCATTTTCGGCAAAGGTCTTCCCCGTTTCTTCGGGCTCGGTAATATCGGCGATGATGTCGTGGACGGAAACGGCTTCATAGCCTAAAGGTTCCAGGATGCTCTTGAACTCCCGGATTTTTCCGGCATTGTGCGTTGCCAGTACGATTTTTTCTGCCACAGGCCCGTCTCCTTAGTCCTTATTCCGGTTCTTGACGAACTGGGCGTAATTCTTGATGACGACGATCGGCGTCTTCTGGGAAGCGTTGCCGAAGGGGTTGTCGATGAGGATCTTGGCGATTTCCTTCGGGTTCAGGCCTTTGCTGTGACCGAGGACAGCCGAGCGCTTGAGGTCGTTGACGTCAGCGACGACGGCGCCGTAGCAGCCCATGCGCTGTTTGATTTTTTCAGCGACTTTATCCGGTTCGGCCGGGCCGTAGACGATGCATTTGTCAAAAGGCGGCATGGTGCCGGTGACATCGTCCGTGAGCGATGCCTGGCGGCATTTGGCATACCATACACCGTTCTTGCCGACGAGCTTGGCCAAGAAGCCGATGAAGAACCAGAACATCATCTTCCATTCGCCTTCGAGGTTCATCGCAGCCTGCATGCCATAGAGGCTGGCCATACTGCCTTCGCCCGGGACGAAGCGGCGCATGAGGCGGGCCTGCCACGACGGCGTCAGTTCTTCCGGACGGGTATAGCGGCGCTGGGTAATGGCAACGACGCTTTCGGCCGAGCAGACCAAATCGTCCGGGCCGACGATATCTTTTGCATATTCTTCAATGACGTCGACAATATCATCTTTATCCGTAAGGATTCTCGTTTTTACAGGTACTAATTCTAATTCTGCCATCTCGTTAAAACCTCCTAGTTCTGTTCCAATGCGTGCTGTACTTCCGAAGCCTTCAGGGTGATGCGGGCTTTATGGATGTACCATTCGCTGCGGGAAACGACCTGATATACCAAATCGATGGGCATGTCAGGGAAGGTCTTCAGGTCTTCGCGGATATTGCCGTCTTTGCTGACCAGGGCGATAGTGACGCGGATCATGCCCTTGTCGCCAGGGTTGAAGATGACCGATTCCCAATAGTTGTCATCGCGTTCAGCCGCTTTATTGGCCAGCTGGGAATGGACGATGACCTTGTCGTACTGTTCGCGGGGCAGCAGGGTCCGGGGATAGAAGTCCATAATCGTACCGAGCTGACGGCCGGCGTTGTGGAGGGGGACTTCCGTTTCAAAGACAGCCGTATCCTGGGTCATCTGTTTCAGTTCAAACGGTTTGCGGCGACGGGCTTCGATGACGAAGCGGGCATCGCCCTGCCGCCAGGCAAAGAGGCGGAATAAAAGGTACAAGACAGCGACAATGCCGATGACGGCAATGACAACATTGAGTAAGACATAGAAAAACACGACGCAAGACTCCTTTTATATAATATTTTGATAACCATTAAGTGAGGGAAATTTCTTCAGCTGTAAATTCATTGGCCGGGATGAGGTGCTGGGCCAGGCGGGAGCCGCGGCCGCTCTCTGCCGTAAAGCACAGGCGGAGAGTCCCCGGTTCCGGCTGCTTATTGAGGAGGCCATCCTTTTTCAGGACGTCCAATGTTTCCAGGGCCATTTCATGAGCCGGGTCGACAAAAGCGATGGAATCACCGCAGAGTTCTTCAAACAAGGGCTGGACGAAGGGAAAATGGGTACAGCCGAAGATGGCCGTATCGGCACCGGAATGAAGGACCGGTTCCGTGTAACGTTTCAGCGGCTCGCGGATTTCCGGGCCGTCGAGGACGCCCCGTTCGATGAGATTGGCCAGGGCCGGGCAGGACTGCTCGACGATTTCGATGTCCGGGTCCATGGCGGCGGCGACTTTGCGATGGCTGTGGTTGGCAATCGTGAGCGGCGTGGCAAAGACGGCAATCTTCTTGGTCGCGCTGATTTCCCGCGCTGTCCGCAGGCCCCGGCTCATGCCGATGAGGGGATACGGTACTTCCTGGACGACCGTATCATAGGCGACGGCCGTCACGGTGTTGCAGCCGATGGCGACGAGCTTGACGCCCTGGGCCGTCATGAAGCGCAGGATATCCCGCGTATAGGTCAGGATTTCTTCCGGCGTCCGCGTCCCATAGGGATTGCGCTTGGTATCGCCCACGTAGATGATGTTTTCGTGAGGCAGCAGCATCCGCAGCTTGGCGACGACGGTCAGGCCGCCGACGCCGGAATCAAAGACGCCGATAGGCTGTTGATTACGTTCCATGGACCCCTCCCCCGGCCTGGGCAGCCGCTTTATCTTCGGCATACATGGCCTGTAATTTCTTATAATCGGCTTCATCGAGGCGGGCGACTTTGCCGCTGTCCTTATGGGCAAAGACGTTCTGCGTCGTCCCCGTCGCCAGCAGGCGGTGGTCATCGTGGTTGACGATGCGGTACGAAAAGACCATCTGCGCCCGGCTCAGCTTGACCAGCCGCGTCTCGATGTCGATGGTATCGGCATAGTTGATGGGACTGATGTACTCGCAGGACACGCTCTTGATGGGATAGGAAATGCCCCGGTCCAGCAGGGCGAACAAATCGATGCCGGCAGCTGCCAGATATTCACAGCGGCCGCACTCGAACCAGCGGATATGATTGGAATGGTGGGCAATGCCCATCATGTCGGTTTCATAGAACCGCACTTTTTCAACGACAGTAATCATAAGTTCTTAACTCCTAACTATATGCATCTTACATCATGCACACTCATACTATTTTACGATGAGGAACTATGTTTGTCAAAGGAAAAAGAGGCTGTCCCATAAAGACAGCCGCTTTTTGAGTATTAAGTTTGCAGTTTGTAGTTTTTAGTAAATATTTTTAAATTTAAAGCCATCTTCTACAAACTACAAACGATAAGTAAACGGACCGTGCATGATGACAAATCCCTTCAGACGGCTTTTCCCCGCCTTCACACGCGGACGCGGAAGAACGGGAACATATGACGTACTTTTTCACGGTGTTCCGGCTTGACGTAGGTCCCGGCCAGGCGCAGGGCCGCAGCGACGACGGCGGCATCATCGAGCCAGCCGAAGCCGGCAAAGACATCGGGCACGAAATCAAAGGGCAGAATGACATACCCCAAGGCCCCCATGAGGGCTAATTTGATGAATTTCGGCGTGTCTTCATCCTGCATACAGTAAAAAATCGTCAGGAGCTTCGGCAAAAAGTGGACCTTCCTCCCTGTCTTGCGGACAAAGGTGACGAATTTGCCAGGTGTATAAAAACGTGCAAAAAAGCGCAGTACCTTCCACATGGGCCTTCACCTTACTTCTTATCTTCCAAAGGGATTTTGGCATCTTCTACGGCGGCTTTCACCTTGTCTTCGACAGACGCCGTATCGCCGTCTGCAGCCGCTGCCGTTTCCGGTTCGGCAGCGGCCGTCGTTTCAGCCGTGGCTTCGGCTGTTTCGGCTGTTTCCACAGTTTCGGCAGTTTCTGCCGTTCCTTCTGCCTTTTCGGCTTCACCGGCCTTGGTTTCTTCGGCCTTTTCTTCTACGATTTCATCGACCAGGTCGTCGTGATGGCGGACGGTGTGATAGAGTTCTTCCCCTTTTTCCTTGACGTCCTGGAAGCGGTCCTTGGCGACGCCGCCCCATTTCTTCATGAAGTCGATGGTTTCATCGCCGAGGGGGACGTTCTTCAAGGGATTTTCCTTGAGTTTGTCGACTTGTTCCCGAGCCTTATCCTTCCATTCGCCCATCATGTCGACGTAGGGACCCATGTCGGTAGGCATGCCGTCCTTGAGCCAGCGCTGGGTGACGCGGCCCAGGCTGTAAGTGATGCCGACGGCGACAGGTACCTGGATGGCGCTGAAAGGAATGATCGTCGTCAGCAGGCTGCCGGCGACGCGGCTGCCGACGGCGCCGAGGAAGGCGATGAGGGCCCGTTCGCTCAGTTTGACATCATAGACCTTGGCAATGCGGCTGACCAGATAGACTTCGTTGGCCATGAGGGCGACGGTCCCGACGAGCGGCGCAATGACGATGGCACCGGCCCGGGCTGCAGCCCAGCGGCACAACATTTCGACTTTCACGTCTTTGTCTTCTGTCGACTCTTCCATGGCCTTGACGACACTGGCTGCGGCATCGTCGGCCGGCTGGGACTGGGCCTTCATGTCGGCCAGTTCCTGTTTCAATGCGGCGATTTCTGCCTGCAGTTCTTCTACAGTCTTGGCTTCTTCTTTGTATACTTCTTCTGCCATAACAAACACCCCATTCTTTAACGTATTAAAATTTATACTCTATATTTTCCCATGTTTCTACCAGCTTGTCAAACCCCCATCGACAGGAAGTGCCACGCCGGTAATGAACGACGCGTCATCGCTCAAGAGAAAGGCGATGGCCTTGGCCACTTCATCAGGCCGGGCTAGTCGGTACAAAGGATACTGCTCTTTCATGGCATCCCGCGTCGTATCGGGATGGTCCCGGAGCTGCTGCTCCAGCATAGGCGTTTCCACGTCACCGGGACAGACGCAGTTGACCCGTATCTGGTGCGGTGCCGCTTCCAGGGCCAGGGACTGGGTGAAGGCCACGACGGCGCCTTTCGTCGCCCCGTAGAGAGCGCAGGCGATGTTGCCCTGGAGACCGGCGTCGCTGCTGACGGTGACAATGCTGCCCGGCCGGCGCCGCAAGTGCGGCAGGGCATAGCGGCAGAGCGAGATCGTCCCGAAGACATTGATGGAAAAGAGGCGCTGCATGTCGGCAGGCGTGACATTTTCCAAGAGGCCTTGTTCATAGACGCCGGCCGACGTGACCAGACCGTCTAGGCCGCCGAAGTGAGAAACCGTCTCTTCGACCATCCGGCGGCAGTCGTCGTCGCAGGCCACGTCGCCCTGGATATACCAGGTCCGGTCCGGCGCAGACAACGCCGCCAGGGCGGCCTCCCCTTTTTCCCGATGGCGGCCGCTGATGGCGACGTTCCAGCCCCTTTCCAGTAAGACCGCCGCTGCCGCCAGGCCGATGCCCGACGTGCCGCCGCTGATGAGTACCGTATCCATAGCGACCCTCCTACATAATACCGAAATAAGATAAGCCTAATTTACCGATGAGTACGACTGTGACGGCCAGCATGACCAAGCGGACGAAGCCCGTACCCCGGCGGATAGCCAGGCGGGAACCGAAGAAGGCGCCGGCAAAGATGCACAGGGCCATGGCGATGCCGTAGACGTAGAGGATTTGGCCCCACCAGATGAGGAGGACGAAGGACGTCACATTGCTCATGAGGTTGAGGATCTTGGCATTGCCGGCAGCCGTGACGAAGTCGAAGCCCAAAGCCGCAAAGCCGACGATGAGGAAAGTCCCCGTCCCCGGCCCGATGAAGCCGTCATAGAAACCGATGGCCGAGGCCATGACCAGGGCGGCCAGGACGTTCTTCCGGGTATTGCCGCTGTACGTGCTGGCAGCGCCGAGCTGACGCTGGCTGAAGACGAAGACCGCCGCCGCGATGAGGGCGATGATGATGATGGGCTGGAGCCATTCGCTCTTCAAGTGCAGCATGACCAGGCAGCCCAGGATGGCGCCAATGAAGGTCCCCGGCAGGATCCGCTTCAAGAGGCTCATGTCGACCTTGCCGGCCCGCCAGAACTGCCAGGCGCTCATGACGGCGCCAAAGGTCGCGGAAAATTTATTGGTCCCAATGGCCAGGTGCGGCGGCAGGCCGGCTGCCAAGAGGACGGGCAGCGAAATGAGGCCGCCACCGCCGGCGATGGAATCGACGAAACCGGCCAGGAAGCCGCCGGCCATGATGAAGAGCAGCAGCGACGCCGACAGGGTCGTATGAAAAAGTTGGAATTCCATGAAAAAATTACTCCTTTTGGAAAAAAACTCCTCTTGCTTCGCAGAGCGAAACCGAGGAGACCCTTTTCTCAGTGTTCATATATCAAGTCCGCCGCCGCTCCCGCTGTCTGGGGCCGCAGAAGGCGGACGATTTCCTTGCCGATGATCCGCGCACCGTCGCGGTGGCAGTCGAGGCTGGCTTCGGACATGGCTGCCAGCTTATCGGGATGCGTCAACAGGTCCGCTACGACAGAAACGAGGTCTTCCTGCTTCTTGACCCAGCGGGCACAGCCTTTGGCCTGCATGTACGTCGCATTGGCTTCTTCCTGGCCCGGGATGGGACTATAAAGGACCATCGGTACCTGGACGGCGGCCGCTTCGGTACAGGTCAGGGCGCCCGGTTTGGTGACCAGCAGCGATGCCTGGCACATGAGCTGGGGAATCCGGTTGGTATAGCCCAGGATGTTGACGTCGTGATGCAGTTCGCTGCGCATCTTGGACAGTTCGTCATAGAGATCGGCATTGTAGCCGGTGACGACAGTGAAGCTGTCGACGGCGTCGAGGCGGTCGAGGAGCGTCAGGGACTGTTTGATGGAACCCATGCCCAGGCCGCCGCCCATGATGAGGACGTTCTTATCCGCCTTATGGGCGGCATCCCAATGCCAGCGTTCCTGTTCAAAGGCCTTGCGCACGGGGATCCCGGAGACGACGATCTTGCCGGCATCGATGCCCTGTTCGACGAGCAGGTCCTTGAGCTGGGACGCGGCGACGCAGTAGACATCGATCTGAGGATAGACCCAGAGCTGATGGATGGCAAAATCAGTGATGACGCCGACCAGGGGGATATCGAGGCGGTGCTGGCGCTTGAGGAGCGCTGCCGCCCCTGCCGGGAAGGGATGGGTAAAGACGAGGACATCGGGCTTCTTTTCGGCCAATACCCTGAGCATCCGCCGCTTGAGGCCCCAGGCAAAGAGCGTCTTGACGACGAGTCCCTTCTTATATCCTTGTGACGAATAGTACATCAAATCGTACAGCATGGGAAAGACATCGAGGATTTTGATGTACGTTTCCTTGACGATGTTGTCGATAGACAGGACGTCGTTGGACAGGAAATCCAGGTGTTCCACTTCACATTCTTCAGGAATGGTCTTGACGTATTCTTCTATCGCCCGTGCTGCCTGTGTATGCCCCATACCGATGGATGCGGACAGGATCAGGACTTTCTTCTTTGTCATGCATGATACCCTCTTTTATAAACAGCATTAGTCTAGTAGCTCATACTACTATGGTACGACAATTTGCAAGAAAAGAAAAGGGCCGTTTTTCATGCGGCCCTTCGGAATCGTACCTTATTTGTTGTTGACCAAATCTTTGAGCTGTTTGCCAGCTTTGAAAGCCGGGGTCTTGGATGCTTCGATCTGAATCGGTTCGTTGTTGCGCGGGTTGCGGCCTTCACGGGCTTTACGCTGACGGACTTCAAAAGTGCCAAAGCCGATGATCTGTACTTTATCACCCTGGGTGAGGCTGTCGCTGATAGCTTCGAATACAGCTTTTACAGCTTTTTCAGCGTCTTTCTTGGTCAAATCGGATTTCTGTGCGACTGCAGCGATTAATTCTGTTTTGTTCATGATACTAGGTCCTCCTTTAAATCGTTACATCTGCGTAACGCTAACTGTCTGTATTTTCCTTCTGCCGTTCTATCTGTTTGGCTTCCTGCCAGAACGAGTCGAGCTCATCCAGCGAAAAAGCATCCCACGGCCGGCCCGACTGGCGGACCCGGTCCTCTACGTGAGCAAAGCGGCGTCGGAATTTACAGTTAGCCCGATGTAACGCACATTCCGGCTCTATATGATAGTGTCGGCATAAATTCGCAAAGACAAACAGGACATCCCCAGCTTCTTCTTCGGCGTGGACGGAATCTCCTTCGCCAAGGGCCTGACGGAATTCCTCCCATTCTTCATGGAACTTATCCCAGACGCCCTGGACATCGGGCCAGTCGAAACCGGTCTTGGCCGCTTTTTCCTGAAGTTTATCTGCAGCCAGGAGCGACGGCAGTCCGGGAACGACGCCGTCCAGCAGGTGAGCATGCTGCTGGCGTTGTTCGCCTTGCTTTAATCTATCCCAGTTTAACATACTCGTACCTATGTTTTCAAGGCTTTTTTGGCTAAAAACGTAGGGATGGCGCCGAATCATCTTATCTGTGACGTCTTTTACGACATCTTGAGCCGAAAAAAGGCCTTTTTCCTGGGCGATGCGGGCGTGGATGGCGACCTGATAGAGGATGTCCCCCAATTCCTCGCGGATGCCCGCTACGTCGTGGCTGTCGATGGCATCGAGCATTTCATAGACCTCTTCGATGAGGTAGCGGCGCAAGGTCCGGTGGGTCTGGGCCCGGTCCCAGGGGCAGCCGTCTTCGCGGCGCAGGCGCGCCGTCACGTCGACGATGGGCGTTACGTCGAAGGGCATGGCCTCAGCACCGTCCCCCTGCCGCTTCCGGGCCTCTTCAATGAGACGGCACACGGCATGGGCCATCGCCGGTCCACCCGGGACGGTATGGACGACGGCATGGAGGCGGCTTTCGCGCAGCAGCAACTCAACGATGGGCGCATAAGTCTCGGCAAAAGACTTCCCGTCCTGGCCATACGAATCCAGGGGCTTGTCGTCGCTCCCCAGCGGGATGATCTTGATTTCCATAGCAGTTCCTCATTTCCCGGCAAATATGCCTATGCCTGTCATTATAACACGGAGTCCGTCATTTGTCGCGGCCTGGCAGGAAAAAGGGCGTCCCACAGGGCCTGGCGGACATACGGGCCATAGGTTCCCTTCAGTATCGCTCCCGGCCCCTGACAGGCCGCCGTGACGATATCTGATAGGATTCGGGCCCGGGCAGCTGAAAAAGCGCTATGCCTGCCGGCCAATCCATGCAGATTCCGGAGGGTAAAGGCCGCCCGTTCATAGTCTTCCTTGACGATGAGCCAGCGCACCTGGAACAGGGCCTGTACATCGCGGTGAAAGCGGCGCAGGCCGCCGCAGCGGTCCCACCAGTCATAGAACCGCTCCTCCTGTCTGCGGCGCAGGCTCAGGCGCAGCAGGGCCACAGACGGGCGCAGATAGTGCTGGCGGTCATACGTACCGGGAGGCTGCCGCTGCTGGAGCTGCCGGGCCCGGTCGTAATAGCCCTCGGCCTGGTCATAGGCCCATCGGGGGCGGCTGGTCAGCGGCCATTGACCGGCCCGTTCCAGGAGGACGCCCAGGAGATAGGGATATGCCGGCTGGTCCGGCTGCTGTCGGCAGGCCGCGAGCAGTTCCCGGACCATACGGCGGCAGCGGCAGATCCGGCCGGCCTGGCCCTTCGCCTGTCCCAGGGGCAGGCCATAGAGCAGAGAGAGTTCTTCCAGCAGAGATGAGCGCAGGGATAAGTAATGGAAGTCCTGGCGGAAGTGATGAGTCGAATACATGGGCAAACCTTCTTTCTTTTTCCATTTGCCCCCAGTGTAACAGGGAAAAATGAAAAAAACCTGAAAAGCAGTGCTTTTCAGGTTAAAATTTGCTGAGAAAATCATTTTTGGCTCAGTTTCGTCAGCAGGCGGATGAGTTCGGCCTGTTCGTCCTCACTGAGGCGGTTCATGAGCGTCGAAATACGCAGATAATGGCCGGGCAGTACTTGGTCCATGAACTGGCGGCCCTGGGCCGTGAGGCTGACCTTTTTGCCCCGCTTGTCTTCCTGATCGATGACGACCGTCGTCAATCCGTCGCGGACCATGCGCTTGACCATGGTCGTAATCGTCGCCCGTGTCACGCCGGTCTTCTCAGCCAGCTGTGACGGTGCAATACCTTCCGGGCTCTGGTGCAGGACGATCATGACCCGCAGTTTCCCCTGGGACAAGTGGTATTGCTTGGCCAGGACGTCGTTGATGGACGAGCGGATGATTTCAGCGGCCTGGGAGATGCGCAGCATGGCCAGGACCGCCGACGGTTCGATTTCCGGAATGATCCGGGCATGTTTTTCCAATTCTTCCCGCGTCGGGAATGCTTCAAATCTCATACGTCTTCCCCTCTTTTGATTAGCTTGCTAATTAAAAGTATAAGATAAAACGAGGAAAAATACAAGCATTTTTCCTCGTTTTACGGAAATATTTTTATAACATATGCGTTCGATTTACATATTCTTGCTACGCAGGTCAGCTAAGATTTCCTGGACGCGGGCGACGGCCTGGTCGATAGGAACGACTTCCTGTTCGCCAGTCCGGCGGATCTTGATTTCGACAGTGCCTTCGGTAGCGCTCTTCTTGCCGACCGTGACCCGGACGGGATAGCCGATGAGGTCGGCGTCGTTGAACTTGACGCCAGCCCGTTCATTACGGTCGTCGAGGAGGACGTCGGCCTTGGCAGCCTGCAGGGCCTGATAGAGGTCACCGGCGATGCGGACCTGATCCTGGTCTTTGCTGCTGACCGGGACGATGGCCACTTCAAAAGGCGCGATGGCGACAGGCCACATGATGCCGTGTTCGTCGTGGAACTGTTCGATGGCAGCGGCTATGGTGCGGGTGACGCCAATGCCGTAGCAGCCCATGACGTAGGGTTTGGCCTTGCCGTTCTGGTCGAGGAAGGTCGCATGGAGGGCTTCGGAATACTTCGTGCCCAGTTCAAAGACCTGGCCGACTTCGATGCCGCGGACGATTTCGACGGGTGCGCCGCAGTGCGGGCATTTGTCGCCGGCGACCATGTTGCGGATGGTCGTGACCGTCACGTCTTTGAAGTCCCGCGACGGATTGACGTTCTGATAGTGATAGCCGGCCTTATTGGCACCGGTGACGCCGTTGGGGACGTTCATGGCCGACGGATCGACGAGGACGAAGAACGTTTCATTATCCGGTTTATCGGCACCCATGGGGCTCATGTAGCCCGGCTGGAGGCCGTGGGCCTTCAATTCGTCTTCCGTCGCCGGTTCGATGACATTGCCGCCGACGAAATTCTGGACGGCGACGTCATTGACTTCATGGTCGCCGCGGACCATGCAGAGGACCGTCTTTTCGCCGTCGATAGTGAAAGCGACGGCTTTGATCGTCTTTTCGACGGGAATGTGGAGGAACTGGGCCAGGTCTTCAATGGTCGAGCAGTTCGGCGTTTCGATGAGTTCTACATCTTTGGCGTCTTCTGCCGGCATTTCGATGGCCTGAGGAACGGCTTTTTCAATATCTGCTGCATAATCGCACTTCGAGCACGATACGATTTCGGCTTCGCCGGCCTGGGCCAGGGCCATGAATTCATGGGTGTGATTGCCGCCGATCTGGCCGCTGTCGGCTTCGACGGGCTTGAAATTCAGGCCGCAGCGCGTGAAGATGCGCGTATAGGCATCATATTCATCCTGATAGCTCTTGTGCAGGCCTTCTTCGTCGACGTCGAAGGAATAAGCATCTTTCATGACGAACTCACGGCTGCGCATGAGGCCGAAACGCGGGCGGATTTCGTCGCGGTATTTATTCTGCATCTGCCACAGCGTGACGGGCATCTGCTTGTACGAGCGCAGTTCATTGCGGACCAGGGTCGTAATCAATTCTTCGTGTGTCGGCCCGAGGCAGAAATGATTGCCATGGCGGTCTTCGAGTTTGAACATTTCCGGGCCATAGGCATTCCAGCGGCCCGATTCATGCCAGATTTCAGCCGGCTGCATAATGGGCATCATGATTTCCTGGGCGCCGATGTTGTTCATTTCTTCGCGGACGATGGCTTCGATCTTGAGTTCGACCCGGCGGCCTAAAGGCAGGAAAGAATACAAGCCGCCGCCGTTCTTGCGGATCATCCCGGCTTTCAACATATACTGATGGCTGGCGATTTCGGCGTCTGCCGGGATTTCCCGCAGCGTCGGACTATACAATTTCGATGCTAACATGAGTTAAGACTCCTTTGCAATGGTTTTTTCAATTTCTTCCAGCAGGCTGGACACGAGCCGGTCTTCCGGCACGGTGCGCAGGACCTGGCCATGAGAAAAGACGATGCCCTTCCCCTTGCCGCCGGCAATGCCGAAATCGGCTTCCCTGGCTTCACCGGGACCGTTGACGACACAACCCATGACGGCGACCTTGATGGGCACAGTCAGATGAGAAATGGCCTCTTCCACTTCCTGGGCCAGGTCGATGAGGTGGACCTGGGTCCGGCCGCAAGTCGGACAGGAAATGAGGGTCGGCCCGAAACGGCGCAGGCCAAGGGCACTGAGGATGGTCTGGCCGGCCTTGATTTCTTCGACGGGATCGCCCGTCAGGGATACGCGGATCGTGTCGCCGATGCCTTCGTGGAGCAGCGTACCGATACCGATGGCCGACTTGATGCTCCCTTCACGGACCAGGCCGGCTTCGGTTACGCCCAAGTGCAGGGCATAAGGCACCTTATCGGCCAGGGCTTCATAGGCTTCGATCATCAAGGGCACGTCGGAGGACTTGAGGGAAATGACCATGTTGCGGTAATCCATGCGTTCCAGGATGCGGATATGGCGCAGGGCCCCTTCGACCATGCCTTCTGCCGTCGGATGGCCGCCGCTCTGAGCCAGGATATCTTCCGGCAGGGAACCTGTATTGATGCCGATACGGATGGGGATTCCCTTAGGACGTACTTTTTCGACGACTTTGACGACATTGTCGTCAGATCCGATATTGCCCGGATTGATGCGCAGGGCCTGGACGCCGCTGTCGACGGCGGCCAGGGCCAGGCGGTAATCGAAGTGGATATCGGCGACAATGGGAATATCCACGGCCTGAACGACGGCGGCCAGGCCTTTGGCCGCTTCCATATCGGGAACGGCGAAGCGCAAGATTTCAGCGCCATACGATGCCAGGCGGCGGGCATCGACGACGGCTTCGGCCATATGGGCCGGGTTGACCGTCGACATGGTCTGGACCGATACGGGTGCATCGCCGCCGATGGTGACGCTGCCCGCCTGGACGGGAAGAGATTTTCTACGTTTCATGCAAGGCCTGCCTTTCTAAAAGCGGCTGATATCCTGAAACATGGCGAAGAGGAACAGGGAGCCCAAGAGGACGGCCCCTGTGACCTGGATGTAGTACAACGCCCGTTTCGGCATCCGCCGGCGCGTAATACCTTCGAGAATCAATAAAATAATATAGCCCCCATCGAGGAGCGGTACGGGCAGGAGATTCAAGATGCCCAGGTTGAGGCTGAGGAAGGCCGTGAACATGAGCAAATTGGCAAAGCCCGATGCAGCGACCTGACCGGCCAGCTGAGCGACGCCGATAGGACCGGCGACTTCGGCCTTTTCCCGGCCCGTCACCATATCATAGAGGCCGACGATCATGAGCTGGCAGAGCTTGCCTGTCCGCTGGACGGCCATGCCCGCCGATTCAAAGAAGCCATGAGCTTCTTTGGTCGTCATGGGCATGACGCCGAGCATGGCTTTCTTCGAGGCGCTGTCTACGTCAGGCACCATTTCGACGCCCTGGATCTGGCCGTCCCGTTCGATTTCCACGGTAACGACGGCGTGGCTGTATGGCGCGACGGCCTGAGAAATATCAGACCATTTGGAAATTTCCTGGTTGCCGATGCGGACGATGCGGTCGCCGGCTGCGAGGCCCGCCTGTTCGGCCGGTGAGCCGGCGATGGTCGAGCCGACGACGGCTTCCGGCGAAACAGTCACCGTACCGACGACGAAGAACAGGCCCCACAAGAGGACGATGGCCAGGACGAAGTTCATGATACCGCCGGCAGCGATGACGATCATGCGCTTCCAGACAGGTTTGCTCAGGAAAGATTTATCGTTCAAGTCTTCCTCTTCCGTCATGCCGGCAATGCGGTTGAATCCGCCAAGAGGAATGGCCCGCAGGGAATATTCTGTATCTCCGCGGCGTACACTGTACACTTTGGGACCAAAGCCGAGTGCGAACTCATCGACCTGCATCCCCGCCCACTTGGCCGTCGCGAAATGGCCCAGTTCGTGGACGAAGACGATGACACTGAAGACGAAGATCGTCGCTAAAATAGTAAGACCCACGGGAAATCCCCTTTCTACAGCAAGGAAGCAGCACAGCGGCGGGCCCAGGCATCGGCCTGGCGGATAGACGCCAGGGTGACGTCGTGCGAGACCGTGTGCCGTTCCATGACTGTACGGACAATATCAAAAATACGCGTAAAGGAAATCTCTTTACGCAGAAAAGCATAGACGGCGACTTCATTGGCCCCGTTGAGGACACAGGGCATGGTACCGCCGATGCGGCCGGCTTCATAGGCCAGGCCGATGGATGGGAACTTCTCGTCGTCAGGCGGGAAGAATTCCAGCGTCCCCAGCGTCTTCCAGTCGATGGGCCGGGCGCCGCGGACGGTCATCCGTTCCGGATAGGTAAAGGCGTACTGGATGGGCAGGCGCATATCGGGCATGCCCAGCTGAGCCAGGACGGAGCCGTCGATGAACTCGATCATGGAATGGATGATGCTCTGCGGCTGGATGACGACTTCGATCTTGTCGAAGGGCATGTGGAAGAGCCAGTGGGCTTCGATGACTTCCAGGCCCTTATTGAACATCGTCGCCGAATCGATGGTAATCTTGCCACCCATGTTCCACGTCGGATGCTTGAGGCACTGTTCGACCGTAATCGACGAAAATTCCGACGCAGGCCGGCGGAAATGGGGGCCGCCAGAAGCCGTGACCAGCAGTTTGGCCACTTCTTCCGGGCGGCGCCCCTGGAGGCACTGGAAGATGGCCCCGTGCTCGCTGTCGACGGGCAGGATGCGGACGCCGCGGGCTGCGGCTTCCTTCATGACCAGTTCACCGGCAGCGACGAGGGTTTCCTTGTTGGCCAGGGCGATGTCCATCCCCTTCTCGATGGCGTGGAGCGTCGGTTCGATACCGGCGGCGCCGACGAGGGACGTCAGGACGATCTGGGCGTCACATTCATCGATGAGTTTCAAGAGGCCGTCACTGCCGGAAAAGACAGTACACGCCGGACCGACGGCACGGCGCAGTTCATCAGCCGCCTTTTCGTCGACCATGCAGGCCCATTTCACCTGATGGTCCCGGACCTGGCGGGCCACTTCCTGCCAATGGGAATAAGCAGCGACGCCGGCCAGGCGGAAGGCCTCGGGATGGGCGTCGATGACGTCGACGGCCTGGGTCCCGATAGAGCCGGTACTGCCTAAAATCAAAATATCCTTCATTCCCTGCCCTCCTTTAAATGACCAGCATCAAATAGACGTACATAGCCGGCGCTGCAAAGAGCAGGCTGTCGAAGCGGTCGAGGACGCCGCCGTGGCCAGGGATGATGTTCCCCGAATCCTTGACACCGCAGACGCGCTTCAAGATGGATTCGACCAGATCACCTAAAGGAGCCATGATGCCGATGATGACGCCAATGGCCAGGGCGTGGAGGACGGAGAATTTAAAGATGAGCGAAAAGATGATGGCCACGGCCAGGGTACCGACGAAACCGCCGATAGCACCTTCGCGGGTCTTGCCGGGGCTGATGGCCGGGCAGAGCTTGACTTTGCCCATCATCTTGCCGACGGCAAAGGCAAAAGTATCGCTGGCCCAGGTCGAAAAGATGAGGAGAAAGACGAAGAACCGCGCCGGTTCCAACATGACGGCGCCGAAGCTGCTGCCCATGAAGGAAGCCACAGAGCCGCTGCGCAGGGCCAGCATGGCCAGAAAGCCACAGCTGATATAGAGCAGGCCGTACAAGGTATAGGCACTGTCTACGGGCTTAATCTTGTTGTGGAAAAAGACGGTCCGCAGCATGAGCCAGAAAAGGAGGCCCAAGGCCAGGACGAGCATGACCTTGGTGCTGCCGAACCAATAAGCGGCCAGCATGGCGACGAGCCATACGGCACCGCACTTGTCGGCCGTCACGGCATGGAGCTTGTGGACCAGGTTGCCGTATTCATACCAGGCGACGAGGGATAACAGGGCCATCATGAGGAAAAACAGCCAGTTCCCTTCGTAAATCACAAAAATCGTAAAGGCACCACCGACGATGCCTGTCAGTATTCGTTTTGCCAACATATCATATACCTTCCCTGATTTATTTTAAGCCGCCGAAGCGCCGTTCCCGGCCCTGGAAGGACAAAATAGCTTCGACCAGGGTATCTTTGCTGAAATCGGGCCAGCAGAGCTGGGTGTACCAGAATTCGGCGTAGGCCATCTGCCAGAGGAGGAAATTGCTGACTCGCTTGTCCGCACCGGGGCGGATGAGCAGATCAACGTCATTTTCCGGCTCCGTATAAAGATACTGGGCCAGCGTCGCTTCGCTAATGTCTTCGGGGCGGATCTGGCCGTCCCGGACGGCTTCTGCCACTTTGCGGGCCGCCTGGGTGATTTCCAGGCGGCCGCCGTAATTGACGGCGACATTGAGGATAAGGCCCGTATTGGCGGCCATTTCGGCTTCGGCCTGAGAAAAGGCGTCCTGCAGGTCCGGATGGAGCCGCTTCATATCGCCGATGACGTGGAGCTGCACGTTGTGTTCCTTGAGTTCCAGGAGATTCTTGCTCAGGTAACTCTTCATGAGCTTCATGATGTACGACACTTCTTCATCAGGGCGCTTCCAATTTTCCGTAGAAAAGGCATAGACCGTCAGGACCTTGATGCCCAGGTCGTCGGCAGCGACGACGATGCGCTTGAGCGTATCGGCACCGGCGCGATGGCCGTAACTGCGGGGCAGGCCCTTGCGCTTGGCCCAGCGGCCATTGCCGTCCATGATGATGGCTACGTGGCGGGGAATGTTGTTCGGATCCAGCATGGCTTCGGACACGGAGCCTGCTGTTTCCTTCTTTTTGCCAAAAAAGTTAATCATGCTGTACGTCTCCATTTCGCAGGGCTGCCGCTACGGATCCGCTCATCTCCAGGCTGTCGTTGACCAAGAGGCAGACTGTGCCGTCATCCCGCCGCTGGGCGCGGATGACATAGGTCTGCTCAGGGTCGCAGTGGAAAAAGTGGCTCCGCGACAGCGTCCGCTCTATGACAAAAGGAATATTTTTTTCCTGTAATACAGTTTTGGCATACCGTAACGGCATGCCAATAAAAATCCGTATATCCATCATACGGCCATGACTTCTTTTTCTTTTTTCGCTTTGATTTCGTCGATGACCTTGATTTTTTTATCCGTCAGCTTCTGGATGTTTTCCTGACCTTCTTTGCTGTCATCTTCCGTGACTTCCTTCTTCTTTTCCATCTTCTTGATGGTTTCGTTGGCGTCGCGGCGGATATTGCGGATGACGACTTTCGAGTCTTCGGCAATCTTGCTGACCTTCTTGCTCAGTTCCTTACGGCGTTCTTCCGTCAGCTGGGGGATTTCCAGGCGGATGATCTTGCCGTCGTTGTTCGGGTTCAGGCCCAAGTCGGACTTGAGGATGGCCTTTTCGATTTCACCGAGCATCTTCGGTTCCCACGGGGCAATGGTGATCATGCGCGGCTCCGGAGCGGCCACATTGGCGACCTGTTTGACCGGCGTCGGCGTACCATAGTAGTCGACGGTGATCCGGTCCAGCAGCGACGTGCTGGCGCGGCCCGTGCGGATCGACGACAATTCCCGTTTCAGGGCTTCGATGGTCTTGTCCATCTTTGCTTCGTGCTGGGCAATGATTTCTTTTACTTCCATGTCAATCACTTCCTTATTTTATTTTTATAAGTATATCATACAGCTTTTAGTCTTCTTTGTCGACTACAGTGCCTAAATCTTCTCCGCTGGCGGCTTTGACGATGTTCCCCGGCTGGTCGATGTTGAAGACGACGATGGGGATGTTGTTGTTGCGGCAGAGCGTCGTAGCCGTAGCATCCATGACCTTCAGGTCTTTGTTGATGACGTCGAGATAGGTCAGATGCTTGAACATCTTGGCATCCGGATTGAGTTTGGGATCGCTGTCGTAGACGCCGTCGACGCCGTTCTTGGCCATGAGGATGGCATCGGCTTCGATTTCAGCAGCCCGCAGTGCGGCTGTCGTATCCGTCGAGAAGTAAGGGTTGCCCGTACCGGCACCGAAGATGACGACGCGGCCTTTTTCCATATGGCGGATAGCCCGGCGGCGGATATACGGTTCAGCGACCTGCTGCATGTTGATAGCCGTCTGGACGCGGGTAGCGACGCCGTTCTTTTCCATGGCGTCCTGGAGGGCCAGGGAATTCATGACCGTAGCCAGCATGCCCATGTAGTCTGCCGAGACGCGGTCCATGCCTTTAGCCGAACCGGACAGGCCGCGCCAGATGTTGCCGCCGCCGACGACGATGGCGACCTGGACGCCGAGCTTATTGACTTCGACGACCTGCTTGGCAATGGTTTCAACCGTTTCCGGGTCGATACCGTAACCCTGTTTGCCAGCCAGTGCTTCGCCGCTCAATTTCAATACGATGCGATGATACTTTTTCGATTCCATAAAAGAAGTGCCTCCTCTGTCGGTATACAAGTCCAATTAGAAAATAAGAGAACACGGGTTGGGTGTTCTCTTATGCAATCTTATTTAGCTTGTGCCATTACTTCGGAAACAAAATCATCGTTCCGTTTTTCCAGGCCTTCACCCAATTCATAACGCGTATAACGGCGGATGTCGATTTTTTCACCGATCTTAGCGATGGCTTCCGTAACGACCTGCTGGACCGTCTTGTCAGAATCTTTGATGAATTCCTGATCGAGGAGGCAGTTTTCTTTGTAGAATTTTTCGATACGGCCGACAATCATCTTTTCGACAATCTTTTCCGGTTTACCTTCGTTCAGGGCCTGCTGGCGGAGAACTTCTTTTTCGTGTTCCAATACGTCAGCCGGAACTTCTTCGCGTTTGAGGTATGCCGGTTTTGCAGCAGCGATCTGCATTGCAATGTCTTTGCAGAGTGCTTTGAAGTTATCTGTCTGAGCGACGAAGTCCGTTTCGCAGTTGACTTCGACGAGAACGCCGATACGGCCGTTGCCATGGATGTAAGAATAAACCAAACCTTCAGCAGCGATGCGGTCTGCTTTCTTAGCTGCTGCAGCCAAGCCGTGTTCGCGAAGCAAGTCGACGGCTTTTTCCATGTCGCCGTTGCTTTCGGTCAATGCTTTTTTGCAGTCCATCATGCCTGCACCGGTTTTTGTTCTTAATTCTTTTACCATTGCTGCTGTAATAGCCATGAGTATTCCTCCTAAAAGTAATGTGAATTATACAGTTTGAAGAAAGGTAAGAAGCAAAGGCTCCTTACCTTTCTATAATAACCATTCAGTTCTCAAAGAACGAGTAATCTTATTCTGCTGCTTTTTCTTCAGCGGCTTCAGCACCTTCAGCGGCGCCTTCTTTAGTCTGTTCGCCCTGGTTGCCTTCGAGGACAGCGTCAGCGATCTTGCCGGTCAAGAGTTTGACGGCGCGGATAGCGTCATCGTTAGCCGGGATCGGATAGTCGATGACATCGGGATCGCAGTTGGTGTCAACCGTAGCGATGATGGGGATGTGAAGTTTGCGGGCTTCAGAAACAGCGATTTCTTCTTTTTTCGGGTCGATGATGAAGAGAGCGTCCGGGAGTTTCTTCATGTCTTTGATGCCGCCGAGGTATTTCTGAAGTTTTTCCATTTCATGTTTGAGGAGCGTAACTTCTTTCTTCGGCAAGAGTTCGAACGTGCCATCTTCGGCCTGTTTTTCCAATGTCTTCAAGCGTTTTACGCGCTTTTCGATGGTCTGGAAGTTGGTGAGCATACCGCCGAGCCAGCGTTCGTTGACGAAGTACTGGTTGCAGCGTTCTGCTTCGTTTTTAATGGATTCCTGGGCCTGTTTTTTCGTGCCTACGAAGAGGACTTTGCCGCCTTCAGCAGCCAGGTCGCGGACAAAATTGTAAGCTTCGTCCATTTTCTTAACGGTTTTCTGCAAGTCGATGATGTAGATACCGTTACGTTCGGTGAAGATGAAACGAGCCATCTTCGGGTTCCAACGGCGGGTCTGATGACCGAAATGAACGCCGGCTTCCAATAATTGTTTCATAGATACTACTGCCATAATTGTAATTCCTCCTGTTTTTTCCTCCGCCCGGTCATCGCTTATCTTCACCCTCCCCCATGGGGAACGGGCACAGTGCTGAGCTCGCCAAGCGTGTGTATTTTAGGGTTTGGTATTCAAACCTTTGATATTATAGCATATATGACAAGCAAGGGCAAGCATTTTTTCAAATGCCTGCCCTTGCTTTGAGTTGTAAGTTTGCAGTTCGTAGCGGATAATAAATAATTTAATTCAGGACATAGACCGGTACGGTGCGGCGGCCGAAGTTCATGCAGGCATCGTAGTCTTCCATGCAGAGGTCGATGCGGTTGCCGAGGATGGCTCCGCCTGTATCTTCGGCCCGGGCTACGCCATAGCCGGGAATGAAGACCGTCGAGCCCAGGGGAATGACGTTGGGGTCGACAGCGACGACGCCATAACGGGCCCGCGTCCCCATGCGGGTGATGCACTGGCCGTCGCCGTCCGTCGGTAGATAGGCCGTCGCTTCCATGGTGATGATCTTCTGGTAGTGGGACACATCACCTGTGCTGGTATTGATTTCAACGGTTTCCTTAGTGCCGACTTTGCGGACCAGAGGCTGCATTTCCGAAATGAGCTCCGTCGACAGCGTTTCCTTGTCGGCGACCTGGCCGTCGACGCTGACGATGTTCAGCTTGACCCGCTTGCGGCCGTTCTGCCCTTCCTGGATGACTTTTTCTTCACCCTGGCCCAAGGTTTCATCAGGAATGCTTTCGATGGCATAGGGCACGACTTCATCTTCCGTGATGGTCTTGCGCGATACGTGGCCGATGACGATGTGCTGCCCCGCCTGGAGCGGTTTCTGGACGTCGCCATAAGGGCGGTACTTTTCCTTATTATAGCCGTACTGTTCGGCGACTTCCTGGGAATTGTGCTTGGCCGTGTAGACTTCCTGGGTCTGTCCGCGGTACTCCAGGGTGACCGGGATGGCCCGGCGCACCTTGACGTAGCTGCCGTCGTCGAGTTTCTGCGTCGAAACATCGATTTCATCGTAATCACCGATGTCGATATTATTTTCCCGCATCAATGCCTTTTCATTGACAGCGTGGGTATATACCTGGCGGGTTTCGCCATCGGCGACGAGGGTCACTGATTTCCCCCTGTCGATGAACCCTGTCAGGGACACAATGACCAATAAGGCGATCATCGTCGCGTACATGCGTGTAATCGGTCGTTTATTCTTGAATCCAGTCATGCTGAATCGTTTCCAGTCCATGCCATGCCTCCTAATGCTTTTCTTTTCATTGTAGCAAAGACCGGCAGGCTTGTCAATTTACTTGTCTTCTTCAGCAGGACGCGGGCGCAGGACGACGTTGCGGAACTGGCGGGCTGCCTTCTTCCGTTCCGATGCCAGCCGTTCGGCTTCGCGCTGGCATGTATCCTGGGCGTTGACAGGCTTGCCCTTGCGTTCGTCTGCCAGGTAGCGGTACGAGCCGTCGCTGTTCATGGCATAGGCCTTGACGTTGTCGTCGAAGTATACTTTCAGGATGCGCTTGATCCGTTCTTTATGCGGCGGGAATTCGACAGGTGTCATCAATTCGACGCGTTCGTTGAGGTTGCGCGGCATCCAGTCTGCCGAAGAAATGAAGACGTCTTCCTTGCCGCCGTTGTAGAAGTAGAACAGGCGGCTGTGTTCCAGGAAGCGGCCGACGATGCTGTGGACTTCGATGTTTTCGCTGATGCCAGGCAGGCCAGGGCGGATGACGCAGATGCCGCGGACGATGAGGCGGATCTTGACGCCGGCTGCCGACGCTTCATAGAGCTTGGCGATGACGTACTTATCGAGGAGCGAATTCATCTTGGCCACGATGATAGCTTTCTTGCCGGCCTTGGCCTGAGCGATTTCCTGATCGATTTCCTGATAAATCGTTTCCCGCAGGTTGAGCGGCGCAACGGCCAGCTTATTCCACTGAGGAGGATCAGAGTAGCCCGACAAGAGGTTGAAGAAAGCCGATGCGTCGACGCCGATGAGGGTATTGGCCGTCAGGATGCCGACGTCCGTATAGATGCGGGCCGTCTTGCCGTTGTAGTTGCCCGTCGCCAAGTGGACATAGCGGCGGATGCCGTCTTCTTCGCGGCGGACGACGAGGGTGATCTTAGAATGGGTCTTGAGGCCCATGATGCCGTAAATGACATGGCAGCCGGCTTTTTCCAGCTTGCGGGCCATGTGGATATTATTTTCTTCATCGAAACGGGCCTTGACTTCCATGAGGACCGTGACCTGTTTGCCGTTTTCGGCGGCCTGGGCCAGGGCGGCGATGATGGGCGACTTGCTGCTGACGCGGTAGAGCGTCTGTTTGATGGCCAGGACATGGGGGTCCGTCGCAGCCAGCTGGATGAAGTGTTCTACCGTTTCAAAGGTTTCATAGGGATGATGGACCATGATGTCCCGTTCGGCAATGGCCGACCAGAAATCAGGCGCGTCGATGGCGGCCAGTTCCGACGACGGCTGCGGCGTCACCGGCGGATAGCGCAGGTCATCGTAGCCGTCGATGCCGACGAAGGAGAAGAAGACCTTGCAGTCCAGGGGACCCGGAATCGAATAGATGTCCCGTTCTTCGAGCTGCAGTTCATCGCGCAGGAAGTCGCGGATCATGCGCGACGACGAAGCAGCCAGTTCCAGGCGGACAGCCGCCCCTTTGCGGCGTTTCTTCAGGCTCTTTTCGACTTCCATCAGGAGGTCTTCGGCATCGTCGTCGATATCCAGGTCGGCGTCGCGGGTGACGCGGAACGGTTCGACTTCCAGGATGTCGCAGCCCAGGAAGAAGCGTTCCGCATAAGCGGCGATGACGTCTTCCAGGAAGAGGAACTGATGACCTTCATGCTGCTTGCCAGCCGGCGAAACACTGTCCGGGACCTTGATGATGCGGTCGATGACTGACGTCGGGACCGGCAGGATAGCCGTCTTGACCGAGCGGTCCCCCTGTTTGCGGCGCAAGAGGACGGCCAGGTTCAGGTTCAGGCTGGACAGGAATGGGAAGGGATGGCTGGAATCGACGGCCATGGGCGTGACGACCGGGTAGATTTCCCGTTCAAAGAAGCTTTCCAGCCACAGCCGCTGGTCATCGTCAAGGGCATCGACACCGATGAAGTGCAGGCCGTGAGCTTGCAGCTTCTGCTGGATATCTTCATAGTAGCGGTACTGGTCGCCGACCAGCTTATGGACCATGGACTGGATGGCTTCAAACTGTTCCTGCGGCGTCATGCCGGCGATGTCGATGTGCTTGACCCCGCTTTCGACGAGGTGCTTGACGCCGGCGACGCGGATCATGAAGAATTCATCCAGGTTCGACGCTGCGATGGCGATGAAATTCAGCTGTTCCAGCAGCGGGTTGGACGGGACGATGGCTTCGCGCAGGACCCGTTCATTGAATTTGACCCATGTACATTCACGATTTAAAAAATATTGAGCATCCGTAAAATCTGCCATGATTATCTTATCCTTTCACTAATTTCGTCGAAATGCCAAAGACTTCGGCAAAGTCGACGGCCATTTTCAGGTATGTCCAGCGTTCCAGAGAAATATCGGCATCGGCCGTATAATGGACGACGAGCTCGTCTTCCCTGAGTTCCGCCCGGATGGCGCTGATTTTCCCTAAATGGCTCTTGTCCAGGGAATCGGCCAGGCGGAAAATCGCCGTCAGCTTAGCCGTAATGACCTTCTGCCGTGGCGTCAGGGAATGGTAGACTGGCGACGCCTCCTGCAAGGTACCGTCAAAGGCATAGTAGAGAACGGCGGCCAGGATTTCCTTTTCATCGTCGGCCAGGCCGAAGAGGTCCGTTTCCCTGATGAGGTTATACGTGCAGAGGTTGTGTTTGCGGATATTGATGAATTTCCCCGTTTCGTGGAAAATCGCGGCCAGGCGGAGCAGATAATTATAGCTGTAATCGAGGCCGATGAACTGGTACAGCGCCTGGAAGAGGACGTTGCAGTATTCTTCGATGCGGGCGGAATGGATGGAATCGGACAAGTACTTCTTGGCCAGGCGGCGCATCATGTCCAGGAGCAGGCCCTGGAGATGGGCCATATAATCGTTATGGGTCTTTTCGGCCACATAATACATGGTATAGCCTTCAGTAAAGGTCGTCGGCATGACGACCAGCATGTCGATATCGACGATGCGCAGCAGTTCATAATACAAGAGAATCGTCGGCATGATGACATTGGCCAGGTTCTGGGACAGGCCGAAGCGCTTCATGAGCTTGAACGGCGTGACGCCGTGGAAGGAATAGACGAACTGGCGCAGTTCATCCGGCGTGATCAGGAAGAGGCCGTTCTCACTGGTCTTGCCCATGAGGCGTGCCACCAGGTTGGCTCCGCGGCCAGACAGGACGATATACTTGATATCATACTGCTGGACTCCTTTCCAGAGCGGATAAAGGGTGCCGTAGATATATTCGCGCACAGCCGTCGGGAACGTCAGCTCGTCACGCTGTTTTTCCGTAAAATTTTCCAGGATGCGCAGGGAGCCGATGTGGATATTCTGCTGGAATAAGAGGCGGTCCGATTTCCAGCAGGTCAGGCCGACGCCGCCAGACGTGATGTCCAGGAGCATGACGGCTTTATCGGCAAAATTGAATTTGCCTTTCAATACATTATAATAAAGACCAAAGAACTTATAATAGATTTCCTTGGTCATGTGGATGACTTCGACGTCGAAGCCCGTACGGATATGGATCTGGTCAAGGACACTGATCAAGTTGTCGGCTTCGCTGATGACTGTCGTCGACAGGACGCGGACATCTTTGACATCATAGTCGCAAAGGAGCTGGCGGAATCCCAGCAGGACCTGACAGATTTCGTTCAGGGACTGAAAACTGACGTGATGGCGCTGGAATACCGTTTCCCCATATTTTACTTCTCGGGATACGTTTTCGATGATTTCCATATCATCCAAAGACGAGTAAGCAATGACCTTCAAGGTCATATTGACCGTCCCGATATGGATGATACCGAAAACATTCCGGGTTTGTTTTTCCATTACTCTCCCCACTTTTCTTGACGGTATAGTTGCTGTCTAGCTGATACTCCTCTTATTATACATGAAAGTCACCGTATGTATGTATATTTTTTGTAAAAATTTTCGGCATGCCTCTCTATTCTGTAGTATAATGGAAAAGGTAAACGATAAACTTGATAAACATCCGCAGAAACGAGGTATACCATGGAAAAATTAGCCATCATCGACATGGGCTCTAACTCCATCCGTTTTGTCGTCATGCAGATTGCCGACAACCAGTCTTATTCCCTGCTCTATCAGGAAAAAGAAGCCATCCGCCTGGGCCACGGCCTGAGCCAGACCGGCGTCATCAGTGAAGAAGGGATGCAGCGGGCCCTGACCTGCCTGCACGTCTATAAGCACATCATGGAAGTCATGGACATCCATGAATGCCGGGCCGTCGCGACGGCAGCCGTCCGCAATGCCAGCAACGGCGAAGCTTTCCTGAAGCGCATCAATGCCGAAACGGGCATCACCATGAACGTCATCACCGGTGAATGGGAAGCGTACTTAGGCTATCTCGGCGTCATCAACACCATCGCCCTGAAGGACTTCCTCATCTTCGACCTGGGCGGTGCCAGCGTCGAAATGACCTTAGTCCGCGACGGAGAAGCCGTCCATTCCCTGTCGGTCCCCATCGGCGCCGTCACGCTGACGGAAAAATTCGGCACCCAGGGCAATCCTGATTCCGAAGCCATTGCCAGCCTGATGAAATTCGTCCGCAAAAAGATGGCTGCCGTCCCCTGGATAGAGGACATCCAGCTGCCCATCGTCGGCATCGGCGGTACAGCCCGTAACTTCGCCAAAATGGACCAGCGGGCGACGAATTATGAACTGTCGAAGCTCCATAATTACATCATGCCCCTGGAACATTTTGAAAACCTCTATCATGAAATCACGACGCGGACCAGTGCCAACCGCAAGAAAATCGCCGGCCTGTCCAGTGAACGCTCTGACCTCATCGTCGCCGGTGCAGCCGTCATCAAGACCATCTTCGACATGACGGGCAGCCCGGAAATGGTCGTCAGCGGCTGTGGCCTCCGCGAAGGTTTATTCTTTGAATACTACGCTTCGTACTGCCAGCTGCCGTCACCGCGTTTCGACGACATCCTCGATTTCAGCGTCAAGAACTTCATCGGTACGCTGAGCGGCGTCATCATCAACCAGGCTCACTACGACCAGGTCACGCGCATTGCCACCCAGCTCTTCGACCAGCTCCAGCCGCTCCACGGCTACGGCCCGCGGGAACGCCTCCTGCTGCAGACAGCCGCCCGCATGCACGATGTCGGCAAGATCATCAACTTCTACGACCACGCCCGCCATTCGGCCTTCATGATCGCTCATGCCCCGCTCTACGGCCTGACCCAGGTCGAACAAATCATTACGGGCTTCATCGCCGGCTTCCATCACGGCATCAGCCGCAAGATCATCCGGGCCTACCGTTACGCCAACATGGCCTCTGCCGAAGACTGGATCATGATCCGCAAACTCTCGACCATCCTGGCCCTGGCCGAAGCCTCGGACCTGACGTATGAACAAATCGTCACCGACGTCGAAGTCACACTGGCCGAAAACGTCGCCGTCATGATCATCACGACGGCGCCGGGCTCGACGTACAACGCCGCTGACTACGAAATGAAACAACTGAGCAAACAATTCAAAAAAGAATTCGGCGCTTCCCTGCTTCTCGTCTGGAAGTAAGGGTCCGGATAAAAAAAGGGGCTGTCGCACATGCGACAGCCCCTTTTTACTCTTATCGCCGCATCATGTCTTCAGCCGTGACGTCGGGATGGTGGTACTGGTCTTCAGAGAGGATCTGTTTACCATGGACAGTGACGGCCTGCTGGGGACACCAGTGGACACAGGCCAGGCAATGGCTGCAATGAGAGCCGATGACGGCCCCTTTCGCCGTACAGATGATATTGCTCACCGGACAGATGCGGGCACAGAGGCCGCAGGCAACACAGCGTCCCCCATCGACAGATGGCGTCAGCCAGCGTTCCCCGGCATGGCGGATCAGGCCCAGGTTCATGAGCCAGGCCGACAGCGACGAATGGATGGCCGTCGTATCCCGGACCTGCCCGCGTATCTTATCGGCTGCGGCAGCGACCAGTTCATCGGCGTGGTCCAGGCGGTTCATATCGTAGCGGATATGGCGCCGCGACGCGATAGTACTGTTGGCGATCATCGGCAGGACAGCCCCGTAGGACAAAGAACAATGTTGACGCCGGAGGATCCGGTCCATCGTCCTGAGCGACCGGCCAGGCGCACTGCCGCAAGTAGCAGTGCCATAAAAATAGGTCGATTTCTGGAAACGGACCTGTCTGATGAAATCCTGTACGGGTTCGGGAAGATCCCCGAAATAGACGGGAAAGACAAAGCCGATGATGCGATCCTGGATACGCTGGCACCGTTCATGGATAGCCGAAATCGGCACGGCCGTATCGCCAGTCAGTTCAGCCAGCTTCTTGGCCACATATAATGAATTTCCCGTTCCTGAAAAGTAAAGAATCATAAGGCTCACCTCAGAGACCGCACTGCCAGTTTCCCGCTTGCAGGCGGACGGTATTTTACATCCATTATATCATGAAACCCTGTCATTTGTCTTTACACGTAACCGCGCTCGCAAAGGCTGACGAAGGTCCCGTCGCCGATGATGATGTGGTCGAGGACGGGGATTTCCATGATCTGGCCGGCGTCGGCAATGCGCTGGGTCACGACGATATCCTCGTGGCTCGGTTCGGGGTTGCCTGACGGATGGTTATGGACCAGGACGACAGCTGCGGCATTGTAGCGCAGGGCATAGCGGAAGACTTCCCGCGACTTGGCCAGGCTGGCATTGATCGTGCCGATGGTCAGCGTGCGATAGGCGATGAGCTGGTTCTTCGTCGATAAATAGACGGCGCCGAACTGCTCTTGCGGCAAAAAGCGCAGATCTTCCATGACATAGCCGGCAATGGCCTGGGGCGTACTGAAGTCAGGCGCCGCTTCCTTTACGTGCTGCCGGGAAATACGCCGTCCCAGCTCGACGGCGGCACAGACCGTGACGGCCTTATCCGTCCCGATGCCGGGAATCTGACAGAGGTCGCCGATGCTGGTATCACTGAGATAACAAATATTTTCCCCTGGCAGGGAATGAAGGACCTGCCGCGACACATCGAGGACGGATTGTCCCTTCGTACCCGTCCGCAATAGAATCGCCAGCAAATCCTGGTCGGTCACAGCCGAAGGACCGTGACGGAGGAATTTTTCCCGCGGTTTCTCACAAACAGCGAGGCTGCGGAAAGGGTCGCTCATACATGGACCTTGGCTTTGTGGAACAACTTGCATACCTGGGACAAGGGCAGGCCGACGACGTTGGTATAGGAACCATTGATCTTATCGACGAAAGCCGCAGCCCGGCCCTGTATGCCATAGGCACCGGCTTTGTCCAGCGGTTCCCCAGAAGCGACATAGGCTTTGATTTCCTTTTCACTCAGTCGTCGGAACCAGACTTTCGTTTCGACGACCTTCGTATATTCCTTATGGCCATTGATCAAAGCGATGCCCGTATAGACAGAATGTTTCTTACCGGACAATTCCCGCAGCATCTCGACGGCAGCGGCTTCATTGCGGGGCTTGCCCAGCATTTCCCCATCGATGGCGACAATCGTATCGGCGCCGAGGACCCACTGTCCCGGGAATTTTTCAGCTACATCGCGGGCCTTGCCCAACGCCTGGGCCTGGACGTATTTTTCCGGATCCTTTTTCTTCGGTGATTCTTCACTGTACGTACTCGGATTGACCATATAGGCGACGCCGATCTGCGTCAGCAGTTCGCGGCGACGAGGCGAACCAGAAGCTAAGATGAGCATGTAATAATCCCTCCTAAATTATTGAAGATGACGAAAGAGAATGGCTGCCAGGATGACGCCGATGATGCTGAGCATATTCGGTGCCAGATGGATGCCAAACTGCAATTCCATGAGATAGAGATTGAGGTGAATATTCTGGATATTCAAGATTTCATAATGCTGCGTCAGGGCCGGCAGGATACCCTTCAAGGCCGGAACAGCATACAGGGCCTCTCCGACGATGCCACCGAGGATACCGCCGACGATGAGGAAAATAAAGAAGAACAACAGACTGTGTGAGCCAGGGGTTTTCATGGCCTACCTCCATTATACACGCAAGATACGAAAGGGCCGCCCTTTCTCATGAAATTCTAATCCATTCTGAGAAAGGCAGCCCCTTTTTTAATAATCGCTTATTGTTTTTTCTTTTTCTGCATCTTAGCCCAGGTGTCGCGGAGGCCGACGATGCGGTTGACGACCAGGTGGTCTGCCGTCGTATCGGGATCAATGACGAAATACCCCTGGCGCAGGAACTGGAACTTATCACCGACATGATACGTTGCCAATGCCTTTTCGGCCTTGCTGTGGTATACGTCGAGGCTGTGGGGATTGATCTGGTCGAGGAAATCCTTGCTTTCCCCTTCTTCCTCGCTGCCGTCGTCCTTCAAGAGATAGTCATAGACGCGGGTTTCGACGTCGACAGCATCTTCGGCATTGACCCAGTGCAACGTCCCTTTGACCTTGCGGTTGGCGTTGGCACCGCTGCCGCTCTTGCTTTCCGGGTCATACGTGCAGTGCAGTTCGACGATGTTGCCGTCTTCGTCTTTGATGACTTCTTCGCATTTGATGATGTATGCATACTTGAGGCGGACTTCCTTGCCTGGAGCCAGGCGGAAGAACTTCTTGACCGGTTCTTCCATGAAGTCGTTGCGTTCGATATAAAGGTTCTTGCTGAACGTCATTTCGCGCGTGCCCATGGCTTCATTTTCCTGATTGTTGTCGGCCGTCATCGTTTCCGTCTTGCCGTCAGGATAATTGGTGAGGACGACCTTGATCGGGTCGATGACCGTCATCAGGCGCGGTGCTTTCATCTTCAGGTCTTCGCGGATGCAGTATTCCAGGAGGGAAATATCGACCATGCTGTCCGCCTTGGCGACGCCGATGCGTTCGCAGAAGTCACGGATCGATTCCGGCGTATAGCCGCGGCGGCGGATACCGGAAATCGTCGGCATACGGGGATCATCCCAGCCGCTGACGATGCCCTTTTCGACGAGGAGGCGCAATTTGCGCTTGCTCGTAATCATGTTGGTGACATTCAGGCGGGCGAATTCGATCTGCCGCGGTTTCTGGCCTTCCGGATCGTCCCAGTCTTCGAGGACCCAGTTGTACAGCGGACGGTGAGCTTCAAATTCCAAGGTGCAGATAGAATGGGTAATGCGTTCGATGGCGTCCGATACGGGATGGGCGAAGTCGTACATCGGGTAGATGCACCATTTGTCGCCTGTCCGATGGTGCGAAGCATGGACGATACGGTAAAGGACCGGATCGCGCATGTTGAGGTTCGGGCTGGCCATATCGATTTTGGCGCGCAGTACCTTTTCGCCATCGGCAAACTTGCCGGCTTTCATATCTTCAAAGAGCTGCAGGTTTTCTTCGACGCTGCGGTTACGGCAGGGGCTTTCCTTCCCCGGCGTATTGAACGTGCCGCGGTATTCACGGATTTCATCACTCGACAAATCATCGACATAAGCCTTACCCAAGCGAATCAGCTTTTTGGCGTATTCATAGAGTTTATCGAAATAGTCCGACGCATAGAACATGCGGTCGTCCCAGTCAAAACCGAGCCATTTGACATCGCGTTTAATCGATTCTACATATTCCGTATTTTCTTTCGACGGATTCGTGTCATCAAAGCGGAGATTCGTTATTCCGCCATATTTCTTGGCAATGCCGAAATTCAGGCAGATCGACTTGGCGTGGCCGATGTGGAGATAGCCATTCGGTTCCGGCGGGAAACGGGTATGGACCCGCTTGCCATATGTATTCTTTTCGTTGTCTTCATCGATAATAGTTTCAATAAAATTTTTGGTCGTTTCGTTATCCATCGATGTATCTCCCTTTCATATATGTATAAATGCCTTCAATATCACATTATAACCTAAACATGGCTTGCTTTGCAATGTTCTGCTACAAATTAAGCAAACTAGCGGTTTTTATCGAATCTGGCAAAAGTTGATTGATTTATTTTCACGTAGTTTCATTTCTTTTTTTTGACGAATTTTTGACGGCAGGCTGATGTGACATAAAAAAAGCGGCGTCCACTCACAAAGGAATGGACGCCGACTTTTATTTTTATTAATGTTTTATTGGTTTTGAGCCGGCATTGTTTTAGACAATGCGAATTTCACGGCCCAGATAGCTCCATTAATAACAAGCGGCAGGACGATTTTGTCGCGGAGCATATTCCAGCCTGTCTCCGACTTGCTCTGCTCCTGAATCTGTGCTGTAAATTTATCAGCGACAGCTTCAACCGCCGGCAATGCATTGGTTAAGATGTTCCGTGTCAGGTCGTTCTTCATGTCTTCCGTAACAACATCTACATTCAAAGCGTCTACAATGCTGTCCCTAATGTCAGTCCATTTACTCATTTTCCATACCTCCATTAAATACAATAATTGTATGGTAAGCCTATCTCACAATAAGCTACATTCGTAATCGGTTACGCCGCGGGCAATAGCCACCGCGAAATCATCTGAGCGATCTACAAGCAGAGTCGCATCATCGTCATTGTCAATAAATGCCGTTTCTACGAGTACCGCCGGCATATCGGTGTGCTTCAAAACGATGAGCCCAGGCATTTCTTTGACGCCTCGGTCTACTGTGCCCAGGGCACCTACAATCTGATTTTGAATGCATTGAGCGAGGTTTCCACCATTGCTCATACGACTGTAGCATTCAACCTCTGTCCCCTGCGCCTGTCCGTTTGCCGCATTACAGTGAATAGATACAAAGGCGTCTGCCCACCAGTTATTTGCGTCATCGCATACAGGGATAGGGCGGTCGTCGTGGTCACTATCATAGTAGAGATTGTCAGACTGCAGGAGCCGGCATTCACAGCCGGCCGCTTCGAGGTATTCTTTTACTTTTGCCCCGATTTTTGCGGCTACGTCACACTCTCTGAGGTCTACCGTACCATCCGTGGCAGTATGTACGGCGCCACTGTCATACTCTAAATCGTGGCCGGGATTAATGTACACTTTCATTTTTATCATTCCTCCTATTCGTCGTGGCGGAAGTCTTGATATTACCGCCGATATAACCGAGAAGCCCCGACGCGATGGACATGGCCAGCTCGTTTTGCTCATAAAAAATCGCCAAAATCAAGGCTGTTACCAGCCCGATAATGACGAGGCAATCTGGGACATTGATTTTATCAATCACCGGCATCATCGTCCTTTTGATGCGGAAGCTTCATAAATTGAGTGTACGTAGCCGACACGATGTCGTTTCCGCCCAGGTCGTGATACGCAGTATACATTTTCGTGATGACTTCTGCACGATGCACTGGCGCGAAGCCATCCGTTATGTGCTCGTCCATCACTTGGATTAGTCGGTCGCGGAGCATTGCAACTACCCCGTTTACCAAGGCTTCATGCTTCTTTTCCTGCTTTTCCCGTGCCAGTTGGTCGGCGCTTACTCGCTGCTTCCACTCATACAGCAGGACGCCGGACAAAAAGCTGGCAAGCACCGACGGAACCGCGGTAAAAATAATCTGCCATACGTCCACGGGCATCACGCTTCTTTCTTAACAGTATCCGTAGCTGTATCCGTAGTTTCAACAGCCTTATATGCAATGCAATTTTGATTACTGCAACTACCATCAGCTTTTAGCTCGCTACCGCAATACTGGCAGTACTTTTTCTTCTTCCAAAATGCCATATCAGCCAACCTCCTCTACTGCTGCTTTATATGCCTCAGTCATATCTTTATAGTCCTGTTGGATACTTGCAATCGCATCTGCATTTCCGGCCAGTTGTGCTGCTTGTAAAGCAGCCAACATCTCCGCTTTATTAGTTTTATATTCTGAGTTAAGCGCTGCTTTTTCTGCCAGTGCCTTTTCTTCAGCCGTTGGCTCCGACGCTATATATTCAGTCGGTTTTCCGTCAGATCCGCGTACCTTGCCTGACAAATAGTCGTTGAACTCATCCGCGGTGATGATTTCAGCGACAGCTACATCATCGGATATTGCTTTTACTTTAGCCAGCAACATCGCTACCTTGTCAGCATTTTTATCTGGGTTAAAATCACAAATCAAGCTGCATACGCGCTTACCGGATGAGTCAAACCCGGCAGCATAAAAGTCAACATTGGTATTACTTGCCATTACGCGTCACTCCTTATACGCTAAAATAAAAAAGGTTGTGATGAAAATGAAGAATCCTAATGGTTATGGTTGCATTCGTATTATGAGTGGGAATCGGCGGCGGCCGTACGCATTTATAGCGACAGTTGACGGCAGGCAAAAGTATATTGCAGCGTTCGAGACAATTTATGATGCTAAAGTCTTTCAAGCCCAGTATTATGAAGAGCATCACCGTGACTTCCCTCCTTCATATCATAAGAAAATAACGTTTTCAGAGCTATATTTTCGCTGGCTGTCTTTTCATAAAGACGAGGACCGTATGCTTTCTAAGAGTACGCTTACTGGCTATGAATACGCCTATTCGCATTGCGTTGCGCTTTATGACAAATATTTTCCTGACTTGCAATATTTAGAGTTACAAGCCATCATTAATCATATGCGATTTAAAGAAAATTTATCGTACAGCAGCTGTAAAAAAGTCAAGAATTTGCTGAGCTTGATGTATAAGTACGCAATCAAGGCGAACATCTGCCGGACAAACTATGCCCTACTTTTGTCAATAGGTCGCAATCATCCAGTTTATCTGCATCACGTCATCAGCCGTCAGAAAATAAACAGGCTTTGGAACGCTTTCGATTATGCTGGTACAGATACGGTACTGATTTTACTTTATACCGGTATGCGTGTATCTGAGATGCTCAATATTTTAAAGTCTGAAGTCAATCTTCGACAGAGATATTTGCGGATTACTCATTCTAAAACGGCCTCTGGCATCCGGATTATCCCGATACACTCCAGAATTTTGCCGCTTATCAGCGAACGTATGGCTATGCCCGGCCCCAATCTCATCAATGATCAATCCGGGCGCCCTTATGGCTACTCCCGCTACCGCTCTGGTGTCTGGCATAAAGTGATGAAGCATATCCGCGGTGAAAAGCATACGCCCCATGATACTCGCCATACGTTTACAACGCTCCTGGATAATGCAGGGGCCAATGAAAACGCGAAGCGGCAAATTCTAGGTCATGCCACGGGCGATGTGACCGACCGGGTATATACTCACAAGAGTCTTAGGCAGCTACGAAAATGCATCGAACTGCTTAAATAAGTGCTCATGATCTGCTCAAAATAAAAACGCCTCGACTGCTCTTAATCCGCAATCGCTGGCGTTTTTTCGTGTTCATAATTTGCTATAATAGAATCCTATGAATTTCCATAAATTACAGCATTTAAAAATCAAGCATTTTCTCTCACCCCTGTACTTTCGTATTTCTCATTTAACTAAATTTTTTGATAATCAACGAATATTCATTTCCTTCACATGGTTTTCCAGCTCATCATAGAGACCGCCAATGAGGTCGTCACTAAAATTCATACCATAACTTTCAGATACTTCGACAAGCGCATCAATAGCGTCTTTTACCCCTAACCAGCACGCCGCTGGGCGCTCTCTTTCGTTTTCTGTTCCGAGCAATAAGTTAATTGAGCTTTTCATAAATTCACCTTCTTTCGACAGTGGGGATTATCGCAGGGTAATCAAGCAAGCCCTGTGGCAATTACTCTCCCGCTTGCATATCCGAATGCACAGTTTTTTGCTGCTGCAATTGATTGGGGACAGCCCGGGAAAGCATATGGTGTTGATACACTAAGTACGAGCGCGTTATCTATCGTTGCACCTGTAACTCCGTTTTCCGCTTTTTATTTTTCGTTAGGGCATTAAACAGTGGGGAAGTAGTTATGAATCGCAAACTCTTACGCTACCGATACAAAGCAAGATATTGGTCATTATCGGGATGCACGAAGGCACTACAAAACAAACGGTTTCTTACTCACAATCGGAGAATAAATGGGTTGGTTCAGATAGCTCTCTTTATTTGTTTTATATTGCTATTTGCAAATAGCAAGAAAGGAAAGCGTTTCATCTGTGTTAAGGCTAGATACGACCCTCGTCCCACTCAGACCGTTACACTGCGCTGAAACGCCGTAATGCTGGATATACCCATTAAGCATAGTGGAGGACAGCGGTAATGTGAAAGAACCAGAGCCATTGGTGATTTGGAAAATTCCCCACTGTCTATTTACCTATTGCGATATAGCCAATCTGCAAGTCAGCAGAACCGGATGTGTACATATGAAATTTATCTTTTTGCAAATTTTGAATGCCAATATACTGAAATGATTTATCATAACTACTCATATCATTAGCAACTACTACAAAGCATTCTACTGTAAATGATAATGGGTAAGACATGTCCCAATTGTTACCTGCCGAGTGATTTCCCCACTGTTTACCATCCTATTGCAATTACTCGTAAATCATACCCGGTTAAAGAGCAATGTGCCGTGGAGGCTGACGTCATGGATACGCTCCATCCGTCTGTCGGATGCGTTGCGCCGTCACTGTGATATGGAGTCACTAATAATGTGGCTGTGTCTGCTGCGGTAAATGCAATCGGAAATGTTATATATTCTTGCGATTTGCCAGTAGATAACCACTGTATAATTATATTTCCAAAAAAGCTCCCTAAACATAAGTACCCGTTCTGCGCCGCAAGGAATCGTACCCCGGATGCCGTAAGCACTAATTTTAGTAGCTGCCCGAACCAGCTGTCGGTCGTCAATGCGCTAATTATGGAAATGACAGTCGTCAGGGCCATCTTTTTTACGATATCGTCCCCGAGGTCTGTAATCTTTTCAAGTATGCCATCATGAGCATTGGCATTGCTGTCATGCTCGCTTATCTTCTCTTCGACCTGAGCTTTCGTCAAATATACGATACTCCCATCAATTGATACACTGACGTTCGCTTCATCGGTCACGAAGACTTGTACTTCAAAGGTATTCTCGTCAGTCGGTGTATTTTTATCAGGAATGCTGTCGTAGTTGTTGCCGGCGTTTGAGTAAGCAAAAAGAACTTCGTCTCCGTCATCAAGCTTTGCAAATATCCCCAGCTCTCGATTGTTAAAGCCTTTCTCAAGCGTGGAATTGGAAACATTGAAAATCAGTGTGATGGACGTCCCATTGTCGGCTACTTTCTTATCTGTAATCGGTAGCGACATGCGTTCATCTTTAAGCGCTGTAAAATCCCGGATATCATCGCTATCTGCCAGTGTCCCGGCCCCATACGCGCCTCGGGTAAATGTCAGTGTATGGCCGTTGACGGCCTGCGTTAAAAGCTTGTCCCCGTTATACGTCGGGGTTAAATTCGGGAATATTGCCATTAGTTATACCCCCCCCTGAATTTTCGTAACTTTACGTGAATGAGAAATAAATACAACCGCCCTTAATGACGTTGGCTGTACTGTTGTCGTGGCTACGCTCTGTACTTTCAGCTTCACGACATTATGCTGTCTGGCTATGCCGAAGCACTTCAAGCCGCTTTTCGCCTGCGTAAGGGTACTGAGCTTGTACCCCAGATGCGCCGGAAGATATGTCCGGATAGCCGTGCGAAGATTTGTATAGTCGAGCACTTGGCCGCCGTGATAACGGAAAATAACTTCGTACTTTTCCGGGTAATCGATGACGTCGCCCTGCCCATCTGCTAGATACAGATTCAGGAGTTTTGTCAGGAGCTCTTTTGTCACCGTGTCAGCGCCTTGTAATTTCTGCAGGATGGTTTGTCGCCTGTCGGTATACCGCAGTTTTGTATTTGTTGGTATGCCTAGCATCTGCTCCCAGCTTTCCAAACCCCAGGTGGCCGTTTCCACGAAGGCCTGCTTCGCTGTATCTATCAATGCCAAACGCTGGCTTTCATGTTCTTTGGATAGGACATTCAGGGCATCGGAGAACGCTGGATCATGAGAAAGAAAAGCCGGCAAATACCGGCTCAAGTCAACAGGTACGTTCCGTAGGAATTGAAAATCCGGTGTATCAGCCATTGAGCACCACCTCCGTGACTTTAGGAATCTGCTCTTCCGTCAGTGTAATGTTTTTTACATCGCCGTTAATGGTGAGTGAATCGTAGTCCGTAACTTCAGTGGAGTCATCGTCGATAATCATTTTTCCAACGACCGCATACGAAACTTTCTCCCCGCTAAAATTTTTAGATGTAAAGTATGTATTCAGCAGCGTTTTAATGGCCTCTGCATCCCCTTTCCCTTTTGTCGGGGTCAGTGCAATACGCAGTTCGAGGATAGCCGGCGCTACGACCGTTACGGTAGCACCAATAGGATGCTTAGCTTCGATGACAGTAGATACCTGGGAGAGTAAATCGTCCGATGCCGGATTGCCGTCTGAATCAGTAATAATGATTTTCACCGTCCCGTTCCCATTCCATAAGGGTACGACGGTCACATGGCCAACACCGGATATGGACGTAGCCCACTCGGTATAGTCATTTACATTTCCTGACGTAGCTGGCTGCCGTACCTTAAAAATAAGCCGGTTGTATAGTGTGGCATCGTCTTCTTCATCAAAACCATCATACGTGGCCTCGGCATTTGTTACAGCGCTAATGCCAGGAATGGACATAGGGATAACCGTAATCGTGCCGGCTTCCACATTCCCTACCGTTCCTGTCATAGTACACTTAACAGGAACATCCCCGGAACTGGTAATAGTGACGGCTTTTGTGGTAGAGAACGCAAGGCCCGTATCCGTTTGAAATACGCTGCCCTGTGGTACGTCCCCATTCCCTGTCACGGTCACCGTGCCTTTGGCCTTTACAGCTTGCCGGCGAAACACGCCGTGCTCCTCCGCTCTCATGTCGAGGTATTCGCCCCAACTTGTACGGGCAAACGCGGCTTTATATGCCTGTTCCCGTTCGACTTCCTGTTTTGCAAATTCAATACTGTTGGCGGCAAAAGAGTCATAGGTAAACGTGCCTTCAAAACTGGAAACATCCGAACTGGAGTTTTTCTGCAATTCACTTAAGATTTCCGCCTGCTCGCGCACTTCATACATCGACGCTCACCTCCCCGTAAATCGTGGTAATTGTAATGGAAATCGTCACCTTGTCGCCTTCATGGTCAATCGCTACGTTATCAATACTTTTGATGTACGGATTGACCATCAGGCATTCAATGATGACGCGCTTAATTTCACTGTAACGTTGCTGTACGCCCATGACCTTGCCGATGAAAGGCCTCAACTCGATGCCATATTGCCAGCTATAAGCCAGATAACGGAAGCGCTCTGTGCTGAGGGCTTTGTAGATCCACACCTTGATGGCCTCGTCTTTCTCGACGATGATGTGTCGGCCTACCTTATCATATAAAAAGCAGTCCTGGTCAAAGTCCCAGGCATATTCTTTCGGGACCGGCAGGTCTGACGTATAGGTATTGACAGATACGGCCCCGGTAAAGGGATATTCTGCACTCATAATTTCACCCCGCTATCTGTCAGCCAATACAGCTGTTCGTCCTGGCCATAAATCGGTATCAAGAGGACCAGCGTCCCCGGTTTCAGCGTATCCGTCCAGGTCTCATCGTTATCAATGGGGTGGTTGTGGCTCTCATAGGCCGCATCTCCTGAGCCGCCTGCTCGGTCACTTGTCTGGCCGACCATGTGGCGGGTATACCCAGGCAGCAGATACCGCGAACAGTAAATTTCCTTTGCTGTGATGTCAATATTATTCATCTTGACCACTAGATCCGGCGGCGGGCTTGTAACGATGCCAACCTGTGCGCCACGCGGTAAGTCGTCTTGCACAACATTATGCATCACATCGACGATGGCCGCCGCAGATTGCGAAGCTGACGGAATTCCTGCCATGGTGCCACCTCCTACATATGACTTGTTTTGATGATGCAATCTGGAGTTTGACCAATATTATAGATACCGCCCGTACCAACAGCTCCATTGCCATTGTTGGCGCTTGAATTGTTTCCAACATAGGTGCCATTTCCAGCATATACGACAACATGTTGATGCCATACCTGACCGTTATAGACGATTACGTCCCCAACTTCTAATTGTGATTCGTCAAAGGGAACCACATTATCTCCGGCATCATTTACTAAGTCGTCAACACCAGCAACCCCTTTTTCGTATTCCTGTTTAAGGAACGGGCTGTAATAACTGCCAATGCGTGTAGCAGCTTCTACGCAACCTTCCGGGCCATCTGGCATTGTAGCCCCTTCCCACGCGGCAAAGCCGGCTTGTACGCCCGCCGAGGCCGCTAAATTGGCCGTCCCGACAGCGGAGGCCGTGCGCCCGGTCTTGGTCTTGACAGTCGTATCTTTCGGCTTTTCTTCTTTGTTCATAAGGTTTTCGAACTCGATTTCCAGCCGCATCTCGTGGATGCCGTTCTCGAAGGTATGCGTATCGGATTTAATCCAGAATTTCCCGCACAATTCCGTCAGGATGTCCCGGATTTGGATGGAATATGACGATTTAGCGGCATAGCTGCCCGTCATCTGGAGGATACCAGAACGGTCCGGACCATGGAACAGCTTGTTGATGGCTTCCTGGGCATTGTCATTCGGGTTCGTCTTATAGACGTCCTGGACCATAGAATATTTCTGTATCCATTCATCCTTTGTCTGGTAACCTGTAACGTTGCCCTGCTGGTCAGTAATCATGATGCTATTGACCATGTCCTCGATGGACTCCTTGTACTGGCTGTTCTCGATATTGACGTACTGGTCCGCCGCCAGCCCTTCGATGAGCTCTCCTTTCTTGATGACGTCCAGCTCATCGCCCCGCATGATGGGATGGAAGAGGACGTCTGGGTCATCCTTGTTTTCCTTATGCGCATTGATTTGCTTGGCCGCGTCAGTATAGGCAATCATGATAATCTGATAGCCCGTCTTTTCCTGAGCAATGAAAGAGACTTTCTTCCCTGTCTCGGCCAGCTTCCCCGCTTTGATACCCAGCTCACTGCATACCGCCTTGGCGATGTCCTCGGCCAGCATATCTGTGAATTTCCGGGTCGTCTTGGACCGGCAGAGTATGAACAGATTGTCATAGGCCGTGACCGTCACCGTGGACTGCTGGACGTCTTTTTCGATGGAGTAGACGTTTCCCTGGAATTGCAGGTTCCCGTCTTCATCATAGCCGTAGACCGTTTCACCGCAGTTGATGACGTAGTTCGGCAGGTTCGGGTCCCGGGCGTCCTGAACGTAGGAAAACGTCAGTTTCCGGGCTACCTGCAGCCGGGAGCCTTCCCAGGTGATTCTCCCCACGGTGAGGCGGGACAAATCATCTATCGTTTCAGTCTGCTTCGTCGTCTGGTTGCCTTTCTCGTCAGTCGTGGTTTCCGTCTTGACGCTCTTATGCTTGATGATCAATTCTTAATCACCCACTTCCGGATCTTGCCCGCGTTGCTGATGACCAGGCTCTTCAAATTGTTGCTCTTGACGACGCGGCGCCAGTGGTTATAGTCGCCGTAGGCTTTCTTGGCCACGTCCATGACGTCGCATGCCTTTTGGAACAAGGCCTTGCCTTTGGAGATCTGCGACTGCTCTTCCTTGATTTTCTGGTCCAGGTCGACCGGGCGGACCTTGAGGCCCGTCTTATCGTCGATAGGCTTGTCATTGTTCGCCATCGGGACGTTTAGCTCTTTATACTCCGTAAAATTCAGCGTGTAGTAGATATCCCGGCTGCCGTCCTGCTCCCAGTAGGAAAACTCCATGATGCCACACATCATATTGACCGGAGAGTCGGTAATGATGACGCGAACGGCCTTCCGGGCCGCCTTCCACTCGGTCAGCTTCTCGACGCAAGACGACGGGTCTGTGTAGTCTCCTACCACAAAGGGGTAGTCATGCGTGAGCGAAGGGAAGAAGCCGGAGAAGGACAGGGTCCTGGCTTTCGGCATCCCGAAGACCAGGGCTTCCCCGACCTGCGTGATGTCGACGACTTTGTTTTTCTGTCCATCGCCGACTGTATATTTGGCCGGCGTGACCGGCAGGATGAGTTTCCCCGTCGGCCCTTCGATGATGATTTCCCGTTTCAGCCCGGCGCCTCCGCCGTTAGAAAAGATGGCCGAAAGGACTTGTATGGTATTTCCTAACCCTCCCAGGCTCATCAATAACCACCTCCGTAGTTGATATGGCCCTGTGAAATCAGTTTCGCCAGTTTATAGGCGATACGGTCAATGTCGGCCTCTTCGCGGACATAGAAGGTATTGCCTTTGATGACGACCGGGCCGCTGCCAGACGACTGTCTGCTTTCCAGTTCGGCTTGAATCATTCGCTCCGTTGTAGCGTGTGGATAGATACGGCTTCCTTGAGGCAGGTCGATAATTTCACCGCCTCGTTCATTGATTTCCGTCCAGCCACCAGCGTAAAATGACGAGCCAGTCGCATTATGATCAAAGATACTAGGAATGCGGAAGGAAAACGAGCTAGCCGAAGAACGTATATCAGCTATGGTGGTCTGTAAATTGCTCCAGGCGCTCCGTGCGCGTTCCGAAAGCGGTCCCCATACATTCTCTTCAAACCATCCCGTTACGCCGTCCCAGGCCGCCTCAGCTTCATCCTTGGCCGATTGGAAGTCACTGGCAATGTTGCTTTCCATGGACGACGCGCCGCTGCTGATTTCTTCCCAGGTTGTACTGGCCGATTCTTCCAGTTCGGCCAGACGGTTGCCAGCTGATTCTTTCGCATCGGCAAAGGTCTGGCTCCACTCGGCGTTCTTTTCATCGGCTACCTGACAAATCATATCCCAGGAGTCGACGCCGGATTGCTTGATGCTCTCCCAGGTATCCGCACCGGACTGTTTGATGCCTTCCCAGGAATCAGCCATATACTGATGCAGTTCGGCCTGTTTCCCGGTAAGCCAGTCATCGGTATCACTCATTGATTGGCGGATACCTTCAAAGGTACTGGTTATAGTCGGTCCCAGTTGAGCAAAGGTCTGGCTCCACTCCGCGTTCTTTTCGTTGATGACCTGGCTAAAGGAATCCCAGTTGATGCTCTGGAAGGCTTCGGCCAGTTTCTGGCCGAGCATATCACCGCCGATACCTCCGGCGATGCCGCCCACGATTGCGCCGGCCGCTGTACCAACGCCAGGCACTGCTGAGCCTACCGAGGCACCAAATGCGGCCCCGGCTTTCATACCGGCAAAACCGCCAGCCAGGCCAGCCGCATCCCGTCCCGCAGTAGACAGCTTTTCCCCTTCCGGGGCATAAGCCACATCAAGGGCCGTACCACCTAATGCGATAGCTGACCCAATCCATGGCACCCTTTTCGCCCAGCTGCTGAGCCGGGCACCCCATCCTGGTTTCGGAGTCCCTTTGGGAGTCCCTTCCGGGACCGGAACCGGCGCGTTCGTCGGTGGTGCCGAAGTAGGCGCCGTGGTCGGTGCCCCTTTGCTGTTGATGATGACGTTCGTCGCCGTGACGACCATATCCTTCACGGACGACGTGCTGGGAAGCCCATTCCCGCCGGTCGGCGTACCACCCGGGAGATTCTTCGGGATGCCCTGGATGACGTCTTTGACCTTCATGGCCAAGTTGTAAATCTTTTTCAAACCAACGGCCAAGGCCCCGCCTGCCAGTACCGACCCGATACCGTCAAAGGCCAGGAATTTGTTTTTCAGGTCGTTGATGCCCTCGCCCACAATCTTGATGACGTCCGTCACCTGTAAGCCGTCATCAATGAGGCCGGAAAAATGCGACGTCAGCTTGCCAACTTCTTCGGTAAAGCCACGCAAGCCGTCGCCGACCCCATGGTCTAAGAGCTTGATAGTCAGGTTTTCCCAGGCACTCTTCAAACGGAGCAGAGAGCCGCGCAGGTTGTCCATGGCTACCTTGGCCGTTTCATGGGCCGTGATGTCTTTCATGGCTGCGTTCATGTCTTTGACGCCCTTGGCGCCTTCACGCAGCATAATCATGCCGCCTCGGATAGCGTCCGAGCCAAACATGGTCGACAAGGCGTTCATCTTTTCTTCATCCGTTAACCCGGATAAATGATCCTGCAAAAGGCCGGCGATATCTGAGAGAGACCGCAGGTGGCCTTCCTGGTCAAAGAATTTAGACGTCCCTTCGTCGGTCAAGAGACCGAGTCTTTGCATTTCTTCTGTTGCCTGCTTCGTCTGTGGTGAGAGGTTCATGAGCATCGTCTTTAACGACGTACCTGCGTCAGACCCCTTCAGGCCGTTATTGGCGAAGACTGCCAAGGCCGTATTGGTATCATCAAAGCTCATACCGACCCCGGCCGCAACAGCCGAGACAGCAGAGAGAGAGTACTTCAACTCTTGGACGCCCGTTGCACTGGCATTGGCCGCGCCGACTAAGATGTCTGCTGCATGAGTGGCATCATCCATATGGAAGGCGTTCATGGCCGTACTCATGATTTCCGCTGCTTCCGGAAGGGATAACTGCCCGGCCGCTGCTAAATCAAGGGCTGCCTGCGAAGCATCACCAAGAACGTCCTTGACGCTAACGCCGGCTTTCAAGAGCTCTGTCATCCCCTGGGCCGCTTCCGTCGAACTAAACTGCGTATCCGCACCGAGTTCCAGCGCCTTTTCCTTGACGGCGTCCATGGCTTCCGCATCCAACCCAGTGACTGCCTTGATTTGCGACAACTGAGCCGTGAAGTCAGAATAATTCTTTACAGCATCGAAGACGCCATAGCCAAGCCCAGCAAACCCAGCAGCCTGTACAGGAAGACCGGCCATAGCACCGGCAGCCATTCCGGACAGTTTGTCCTTCATGCCGCCAATATCGCCGTTTTGTTTGACGTTGATAGCCACGGTATAGGCCTTCCCTTTGAGTCCGTTCAGCTCCGTCTTGACCCTCTGGATCTTCGCCGTGGCGTCGTCCTTGGCGCGGATGGTCGCTTCGTAGATGCCGCGGATGCCCTGGAAGGCCCGTTTGGCACGGTCTGCCTGGCTGGCTGCTTTGACAGCCGCTGTGCCGGCTTTCCCCATCCCGGCGGCGGCCGCATCCGAAGCGCTCCCTGTGCTTTTCAGGGTTTCCGTCAAGCCCTTGAAGCCGGACCTTGCTTTATTGACCTGCGCCGTAAACTGGTCCTTGAGTTCCAGCGTAGCGCTCAAAACATAGTTGCTCACAGCCTAACGGCCCCCTTTCTTCAATGGCAGCGTCGCCAAATCCAATTCACGCTGCTGCTCCAGGCAGACAGCCTCATAGCAAAAGATCTTTTCCAGTTTGTTCAGACCAAAGAAATAATCTAACGGGTGCCCATGGAGGACCAAAAAAGCGGCCGTAGCCGCTTCCCAGTCCTCTTTGATTAGTTTTTTACGTCTTCATGGACCTTCGATTCAATATCCTTTCCATAGCCGGACAGCTGCGAAATCTTGCGGGCGATGGACGGGATTTCCCCGGCATCGAACAGCTTATCGACAATGTCTGTCGGTTCTGCGCAGCCGTAGGCCTTTTGCAGCGCGGCGTCCTGCAAGTTCGGACTGATGACTGTATGAAGGATGCAGTATTCGTCAGAGCCTTCCGTGATGGTCATAATATCAGCCATCAGCCCTTTCGTAATCTTCTGGACGGTCAACGTGCCAATACTGGTCTTGATGTCAAAAGTTTCCTGCTTTTTTGCCTCAATCTGTTCTTTCTGGTTAATCAATTCCTGAATACTAACTGCCATGTTTCCACTCTCCTTATTCTACGGTTTCGATGAACCGTGCGTCTTCCGGCGTGAAGCCGAAGGGGTATTCCTTTTCTACGACCTTCCCTTTTTCGAAATTCATCAGGTCCAACTTATCGAACCAGACGTTGTCCAGCGATACGCGTTCCTTCTGGGCGTCAATCATGTCCGGGTCTTCCAGCAAGCCCACCAGGGTCGTGCGTGGATCATGCCCGGCTTTCCAGTCTTCCAAGAACTGATTCAGGTTACGGTTGATGACGCTCTTGATAGTGATGGAACCACTGCCTTTCAGCGATACAATCTTGCTGTCTACACTATTACCGATCAACACGTCTTCACGCTGCGGTTCCACTGTCACTTCAAATTTCTCGATTTCAAAAAGCAGTTCATTGTCCCACCATACTTTGCCATGGGACCCGTTCCAGCGTCTGCGGCCACGGTACTGCACATCGAATGGACTTCTTGCCATTTATAGGACCTCCTTACAACGTAAAATCAATTGTCAGATTTTCCATAGCATCTACCAGTTTAATGTCACCGACCAGGGCCACGGTATCACCGGTATTATACTGACGGATTTCCATGACCGACATTTCCGTCGGATCATCGCCGTGAAGCTTGGCATAATTGCTCTGCCATTCTTCGTTGATGTCCACCGTATTATCGGCATCAGCGTCCAGGACATTGCCTTCGATTTTCGAGAAGTAGACCAGGATGGCGCTGATGAACAGCATCTTGTGGTTGTAGTTGTTGATGACCTTGCCGACATAGTATTTCTTGAACGTGTCCCGGATATCGTCGGTAATCATGTCCATGCCTTCGATAATCTTAATCTTACGGAATTCTTCGCCCTTATCTGTCGTGAATGTGACAAGGGAGTTGCAGGCACGGGCGATCTTGCCGCCGTCACCATCCTGTTCGTCAATCAGGAGCAGTTCGCCTTTATCAATCAGCGTGTCGATATCTTCGTAGACTTCTACGCTTTCGACTTCGGTCAACTTGAAGTATGTGGCGCTGCGGTCCAGAGATAAGCCTGCCAGGATGCCGGCGATACGTGCCGTATACTGCAAGGCTGTATAAGTCGTATAGACCGGGTTGCCGGAGCTGTCCGTGTCGGTCTGCACCTTGATATTGTTCGTGCAGAAATTGACGATACCTTCATGGTCTGCCGCCTGTTCGGACAATACGGCTTTGAAGGTCTTGCGTTTCGTCGTACGCTGTGTCTTAATCCAGGATGCCAGGTCCTGCTGTTCCTGGGTCGTAGCTGTCGGCGCACATAACCAGTTCCATTTGATGTTGGCCAACATCTTGAGTACATTGGCCTGCGTATTCGTGGCGCCCTCTACGGTAGAAAGCGGCAGGGTATACACCAGGACCCGAAGTGGCGTCCCGAGCAAGCATTTCTTAATTAGGTCCACGTTTTCATCGGTCAGGCCTGTATCCGGGATATCCGATACATCCCGGATAGTATACGTATTGATTGCGTCAGTCGATTCGTTATGGAGAATCATGGCCACAATCCCCATGGCGCTTCGTTTAATAACTGTCGTGCCTTTCGTACGGAAGTTAATCAGTACCTGGGGCAGGCCGAACAATTCTTGTTCCTGTGCTGGCATAGTTTAATCCTCCTCTGTCAGATCTGTTCCATTCACCTGCAACTGCAACGACTGCATCAGTTCATACTGGATGCGGCCGGCTTCCTCATCAGTCCAGGCGTCACGGAAGTCAAGATTAAAAATATAATGCAGGATGTCATCAACGATGGTCATCTCTGCGTCGAGAATCGTGATATGCCGGTCTTTTATCGCCAGGACGGGGCGGAACACCCTGTCCAGCGTATCGGCTACGTCATAGACAGCGGTACGGCTTACCCGTCCCATACTGTCCTGCGGATGGATATAGGTGATATCTACCTGAATCAGCCGGTCGCTGTACACGTCATCGACCGTTGTAGCGGTTGGCATCAACTCGACATAAAAATAAGGTGCATCCGACTTCTCGACATTATCGAAATGCACCTTATACGTTTGAAAATTCTTCTTTAAAACGGCGGTAATCCCCGCTTTTATTTCCCGGAGTGTAATCATTCACCCAGCACCGCCTTTATGATGGCATCAGCGTCATCCCGAAACGTCTTTTCTGCCTGCAGCATTCCACGATGGAGCATCAGCTTGCCCCTCACGAAACCTTTACCACCTCGGGTCCGGTGACCGTACTCCACATGTGCTGCATATTCGACATTGTTATAGATGTCCGCTTTGCCCTGCACGGCCCGTGACCGTTTCCAGCCACCTTTCAGCCGTCCTGTATCAACAGGCGTATTGTCTTGTATTTTGCCACGAATGACTTCTGCTTCCTGGGCAATGAACTGGTTCATCTTTTTCGGTCCCTGCTCTTCGATTTTCACTAACCGTTCGTCGAAGGCATCGAACCCGCCAAATTGCATCCCCATTACGCCTCATCCTCTCTACGGACGCTGATTTCCTGATGGTCCGGATACTTGAAGGCCTTAGCCGCGTTGAGCTGGAACGTCTGGCCTGCGTGGGTAATCGTCAGCACATCATTCGGCAGGATGTCATAATCTGAGTCCAGGCAGATGCGCAGGTCCGTTTTCAGGTAGAACTCCCGTGGGTTCTGCTCGCTCTGCAGTTCCTTCCCGTATTGAGTCAAATGGCAAGGAATATCCTGATAGACAGTCTGCATCGTGTAATCATCGGCACCCTCATCGTCTTCTATGGACTGCTGGCGTGATACAGTCACGGTATCGGTGTACATGTACCGGTGCAGCAGATTCTTGCACCGTTTCCATGGCATCATTATGACCATCCCTTTCTTTTACAGGCTCTTTGGCCGGCGGTACAGGTTCAGCTTCGGCTTGATGCTATTGAAGTCATCCTCGATAGGATTCCCTGTCGCGGCCATATCCGAAATAGCAAACTGATACGTCGTATCGTTCTGGGTAAGACTCTTCAAGGGAGCCCGTCCGCCGTTTTCGGCATCTTCGAGCCAACGCGTCACCATATTCTCTGCGGTGAAGACCAGGGCCTTCGGAAAATTCTCCCGGTTGCAGTAGTCCAGGACATCGTAGACAAATTTCCGAGCCAGCCGTTCAGCTTGGTAGGTGTCTGTCATATTCTGGGTAACGGCATCAACGATAGCCTCGACGGCCTCATCCAGTGTGAGATAATTCATGGCTTATCCCTCCTCCCTCATCGGAGACTATTTGCCCGTGCTGCTGGTCGTGGTGGCTTTCGGGGTCAGGACCGCAAAGGCCGTTTCTTTGACCGGCAGGAAACCGAGGCGCATGGTGGCTTTGATGGCAACCATGTCATTTTCTGCCAGGGACAACGGCTTGTCGTCTGCCATGGTAACGGTCGACAGGGTAGCTTCACGGAGCGTTTCATACTGAATCTGGTCGCGTAAGCCGATGAGCGAGTATTTCCAGTTGCCGGCGATGGCGCGGGCTTTCGTGGCATCCCAGGCACCGTTGCGGCAGAACTCAATCGGCTGAGCGTACAGCGTGGACTGGTCCACATCCTGCACATAGAGCTGGTTGCCGTTGGCATCACGCAGTTTGCGCAGGGAGTTTTTCAGATCATAACCGGCAACGAAGCCATCGACGTCCAAGCCCTGGGCTTCCACCGAGGCCATCGTGTCAGAAATGTCGAGGTCTAACGACTTATTCGTGCCTTCGGCAACGGTCTGTTTGCCGGCAGTCGCTACCCCTAAGATATTTTTTGCAAACGGGCTGTTCGTGCCGAACAAGCAGGCTGCGTCGATGGCCTTATAAAAGGCTTCGGCTACATAGGGCTTGATGGCCGAGAAGACGTTGATGGTCGTATCTTCCAGTTTTTCGCGGCTGACCGGAATGATGACGCCGATTTTCTTGGCGACCAATTCCGGGAAAATCCATTTGGCAACGGACGTCTGGATGCGTTCCGTTTCACCGACCCAGTATGCGCCAGGGCCGGAGACCATGACCGGGAATTTCTTCGTTTCCGATTCCATCGGCTGGACCGTGGACAGTCGCATGACACTGGAACCGCGAACGACATCTCCAATGATGTCGGATGCAATCGGGGTCGGCACGAAGCCGCTCAAATTGTCTTTCAAAAATAATTCGTCTGCCATATTGTATTCCTCCTCTTATCGTTTGGCCTGATTCTTGTAAATGGCTTCAAAGAAGCTGTTCTTGGCACTGCCACCGCCATTGCCGCCAACACCGGTGCCGCCGGCTTTCGGGGCCTTGCCTTTCAGCTTTTCATTGACGGCCGCTTCAACGGCCTTCTTGAATTGTTTATCAAACGTCTTGATGCGGTCCATCGTCGATTCGTTGTCGTCGGCGATGAGGTAGTCCATGAATTCAACAGGAATCTTGCGGTCGGACAGGACCTTCACCATTTCGAGCTTCAGCTCTTTCCGGTTCAGTTCTTTTTCCTTGGCTTCCAATTCCTTTTTGATGGCTTCCTGCTCTTCCTTGGCCCGCTCAGCATCGGACAGTTTAGACAGGCGTTCCGCTTCTTTTTTGGCCTTGTCGGCTTTCTTCTGGTATTCCTTCTCCCAGCGGGCTTTAGCCTGGCTCACTGCATCATCAATCCGTTTTTGTACGTCCGCTTCCTGCTCTTCTTTGGTCTTGGTTTCCGGGGCGTCCGGGGTGCCTTTCCCGCCTTTATCACCTTCGGGGCTGCCCGTCGTATCGTCTGCACCACCTTCGGTGCCGCCGTCGGCGAACCGCTGCAGGTCGAACTTGAATTCGTCTGCCATGTGTATCCCTCCTAAAATTAGCATGAAAAAAGCGCCTGATCACTCAGACGCTGAAAATATGAACTTGTTTAGGCGGCCCCGTCTTCCGTGGAGCCTTGTTGTACCAGTCTAAATGCATGACAGCCTCCTGTTCTGGGTATAAAAAAAGCACCTCGCCTTTTCTGAGCTTGGTGCTTTTATGTTTCTTGGTTATCTTAGTTTAGCCTGTGAATGATGCTAATTCTTCATGTTTTTTTATCATGGAATTCATTTTTTTATCCCATTCTTCTTTTGCTTTTTTTACCTTATCTGGAGTGCCTGGTTTAAATGGGCAACTTATTTCTGAGAAATCCAGGTAGGGCATAAATATTTTTTCTAATTTTTTCATATCATCAGACGTGTTAAATCTCATAATGTTCACCTGTCTTCTAAAAGCTTCAAGGTTCGAATTTCCGTATAAACTTCATCAAAACGTTGCTGAACAAGCATTTCCTGCGCATAATTGCTTACATTTATATTATATCTTCTCTTTTGAAGTTCTACAACCTTTTCCTTACACTTACGAATTACCCAGCCCATGTACCCATCCATAGTATAATGTAAGGTTCTGTACCTTTCTGCATCTTTCCAATGAATAAGTTCATGGACTATGGTGCTTAATGGATTATCAGGCAATACTCCATCTTTTTGTAGCGTCATCATCTTTTCCTCATCAAGCAATGCAAGCGTGATAAATATCCTGTTTTGTTTCCAGTTATACATAGCCGGTGAGTTCGTACCAAGTTGCAACTCATTTGCTATGTAGAAATTAGGCAAACTAGAATTAGCAACACCTATAACTTTAGCAGCATTTGCAATCCGTTTTTGCAAGGTATGCATCTGTTTAGGCTTTAATGTTATACCATTAGCAATATGCAAATTAGGTTGAGTAGTAATCTGTCTAAAAGCTAAGTCTTTTCCCGTTCTTTTAACAATCTCTTCCTCATCTGATAAAACCACTTTTTTAAAATTTTGAACAGAAATAGTGTTTACATGTTGCTGATACCATTCTTCATAGGTCATGTCCGCTGGCACATAATACGTCTTGCCCTTGTCATTCCTGGCGATGCGCGTCCCTGTCTTTGCTTTACCAGGCCCGTATAAGCTGCCGGCAATGGTAGAGCGGCAGTTCGGATGAAGCGGCGGGGCCGTACTGCCTGGCTGATACTCGTCAAGGGAATAAACATGGCCGTCGTGTTCCCGGCATGTCGTCGATGTCCGCCGGTCCAGCGTCGCCGAAAAGCGGTAATACTTCATTCCCGCTTCCTTGATGCTGTCGAAGGCGGCCCGGTTCTCTGTAAAGTTCAGCTCCGTCCGGACCAGGCGGCGGGCATTGCTCACACCGACGTCCATCCGGCGTGATACCAGCCGCGACAAGGTTTCTATATCCGTCCCACGGTGTGTGGCCTGGGTAACGACGTCTTTGATGGTCTTGCCGAGCTGTGCATTATCCTTCCAAATGCGCTGGCTGTAGTTCTTACCGCTCCAAGGCGTCTTTAGGATAGATAACACTTGTTTATCATCCACGGCCGTTACAGCAGCTCTCAGGCCTATTTTCTGACCTATGTCGTATAGACCGTGATAATAGAAATCCTGGTAGACCGTCGGGAAATACTTGTCGATGGCGTCCTCGGCCTTTTTCGTCAAGTCGGCCAGGTGGACCAGGGTTTCCGTGTATAGCTTGTCCAGCCGGGTGATGCGGCTGCGCATGGCCAATACGTTCAGCTCCTGGAGGATGGCCTTGTCGCCGGTATCCTTATACTGCTTGAGGTAGTCCTCAATGTCCATACGCCAGACGCGATATTCGCTCCCCTGCAAGAACTGCGACGCCTCGACATAAGTCAAGCCGTTGTCATCAGCAAAGCGGGCATACAGGGCGTCTATATCCTTCTGGATATGGGCCAGCGCCTGGCGATAATAGGCGGCCAGTTCGGTTTCCAGCTCCTGGCGGCTTTTCCTATTCCACTGTTTCTCCAGCTCCGTCATCCGGCGGGCCCAGTACTCCTCGTTCGTCATTAGCTACATCACTCCCATAGGCATCCTGCCGGTCCGCCTCTTCGCGCTTGAGCTCATCCATTTCGGCGGCCGGGTCTGCGATGAAGGGCAGCAGGGACAGCAGCCGTTTCTGCGACACAAGGCCATACAGCTCTTTAACAATATCGGCCTGTTCCTTGATGTCGGCCGGGATGTTGGCCGTAAAGGTAATCTCAATGTCCCGGAAGTCAATATTGGCCGCGCTCTTGGTCCGCAACATATCGGCAATCAGTTCAATGCGCCGCTGCAGTCCTTTCCGGAAGGCGACCTCTTTCCGGCTGCGAATCTGTTCCATGCCAATCAGCTTGTACTTGATGGCCACGCCCGACGCATTGCCAGAAAAGGCCTCATCGCTCATGTCCGGCACGCTCGAAAACTTGTGGATGTCCTTTTCCAGGCGGCTCTTCATGTTCTCGATATACGTGTCGTTCAGGTTCTTGATGAGCCATTTGGCGTCGCCCGTGTTGTCCAGAAGCAGCACTTTATTGCGCCGCATCTCCTGGACGTCTTCGCCTGTAGTCCCGCCCATACCGGCCAGGCACAGGTACGCGTCCGTGAAGTCTTCCATGTCGTCCATGGTACAGCTCTGGGCCAAATTGTAGGCGTCAATCTGTGTGATGACGCCTTCGAAGTCGCCTTGATGGAGCTGGTTGTTCGCATATTCGATGATGGGCACGTCGCTGAAGAAATGTGGCTGCGGCGCGCTGATCAGACGGAGCGTCCCGGAATCATACGAGTAATTCGTCACTGTGCTGTCATCATAGACGTCGACGTACTCCTGATAGGTCGCACCGTCCAAGTCGTATACCCGGTAGTGCCGGATGCCCAGCATGACATTCTCTTCCAGCGAGGCGTCGCAGACCAAGATGACCTCCTCGGATGGGATGCGGCGAAAGCGGATGTTCGCGTCGGCATCCATATACAGCAGTTCGTAGCCGTCACCGGTAATGCTGGCCTCTTCGGCCAGTTCCATGTTGTGGGCGGCCTCGTCATTGTATTTAAAGACGTCCTGGAGCGCCTTTACTTCGTCTCCATTGCCGGTAAAGGAGGCATAGGCGACCGGTTTGCCGATGAAGAAGCCCGTGTCCATATCCGAAATATATTTGCAGAAATTGGCCACGACCTTGTTATTCGGTGCACCATGATTCCGCGCCTCTTTATGCAGGATGTCGTGCTGGCCCGCATAGTAGCCCTTTAGCTTGAGGCAATGATTATAATACCTGTCATGCCGCAAGCAAATCCGGGCCAGGTCCTGCATGGACAGCGCGGTCTTTGTCGTCTGAATCCTCATAATCCAAAATCTCCTTTCCGCAATGCTGGAACGGCTGAGCGGCGCATGACGTCATCCATGGCGTACCGCGTAGCATCCAATGCGTGATTGTCTTTATCCGGATAGACACTGATGAACTGCCCCTGCCGGTTCCGCTCGTACTCATACGTCACGAACTCCCGGTACGTGTTCGGGCAGCGTCTTTTGTCGATATAGATATGAGCCCGGTCCTGGAGCCACTTGATGCCGTGTTCGACGCTATCGCGGCTCTTCTTGGCTCCGCCTACATGAAGGCCCATGTTCCTCATCTCCTGTATCGACTTCGGTTCGGCTGAATCGGCGATGATGCGGCCGGAGCCGGCCTTCTGCTGTATCAGTTCGGCGGCCCGGCTATTGGTCAGCTTCTGCTGATAGATTTCATCGAAGATGTATAGATCTTCTTTTTTTGCATCGTAGTGCATCGATACGAAAGCCAGCGGGTCAATAGAAAAGCCGAAGTCCAGGCCGTAGTACAACCTGTCAAAATTTCCGACAAGTTCGTCGCTCATGGCCATGTCTTCGACATTTTCAAAGACCGCGCCGCCCGTACCTGTGACTTCGCCGAGATACTCATGACGATAAGCTGTTTCATTGCGTGCCTTGAGCTTCTCTGCGTCTTCAAAGAAGCGGTCTCCCAGCCATTCCCTGGGTACGCCAAGATACGTCGAATGATGGACGAGCCTGTCAGGATCATCAAAGAGCTTTTCTTCGTTGACCCAGTTGTTTTGTGACTTCGGCGGATTGAATGAACAGAACTCCCAGAAGACAGGTCCGCCGCGCAGCAGTGACTGGTTGAGGTTGCGGATTTCTTCCATACCGCTGAACTGGTCCAGTTCTTCTATCCAACAAATGCCGACATAACCGAACGGCAATTTGATGGATTTGATTTTCTGCGGGTCGTCGACGCCGAAGAATAGTATCTTCTGGCCGGTCTTCTTGTACGTAATCTCATGAGGAGACGTTTTGAAACGGAATTTATCCGTCAACCCCAGGGCATCAATGCCCCACTGCATTTGAGGGTAGACGCTGTTCTTGATGGTATTACCAATCTTCCGCAGTACAACGGCATGACATTCAGGATTTTTGATAATAAGCTGCGGAATCTCGACACTGACGTCTGACGACTTCGTAGATCCGCGGCCACCTTCCAGCCAATAATAGGTATGGGCATGCCGCTTTATATCCTGATGCAAGGCCCAGAAGTGAGGCGCTATGATATTACTCAGTCTTATGGTCTTCATGGTCCGCTCCTATGTCATCAATGATCTGGACATCGTTATCGTCATCCTGCCCAGCGTCCTTCAATTCCTGTTCCAGCTTTGCCAGCTTTAGCTGCTGCTCTTTCGCATCCATATCGGATGGGTATCGCTTCAGCAGATTTTCCGCCGCCTTGATGCGGTCGCGGACAGACGCCCGCGTTTCTACCAGACTGGCTTTACTACATCCATCACCCGTGCCCTCAACGACAATCTGTACATCCTTGACTTCACCGCGCAGCGTCGCCGTCAGGAACTTCAGGACCTCGTCGGCCTTCGCGATACGCTTGTCTTCCAACGCTTTGAGCCTGACGGTGATGGCTTCCTTGATGACAGGTTTTGACAGGTTTTCAGTGCCTATCCGATTTGCTATTTTCTCGCTATACCCAGCCCGTCTTGCCGCTTCGCTGGCATTCCCGGTTTCGATATAATAATCAATAAATCGCTTCTGTTTCTCTGTCAGCTTCACTACATGCTCACCACCATCCTCTTTTCAGGCATGAAAAAAAGAACCTTGCCGGATGGGAGGCCACCTTCCAGCGCAGTTCTTCTCAACAGTGTGTGGGCCGGGAACACAGCATGACCGCCATCAAACTGTATTCCTTCGGCCCCTCTTTTCACGATTTCATTATACCGCACTTTTTCGCCTTTTTCATTCGCGGGATATTTCCCAAATAAAAGTTATCCACAATATATCCACAAAACGCCTAATCGATAAAAACAAATCGTGTTTGTATAGGCATGGCCCGCAGTCCGAAGTAACGGTTGGCCAGTTCCTGCAAGGCGTCTTTGCCGTGCTTGAAGCAGAACGACGTGCTGGCATTGACCATCTTGGCCGTCCATTCCCAGCTTTTCGCGCCGTCAATGTAGTAGATCTCTAAAATCTTCTGGTCCGTTTCATCCAATTCGTGGAAGCATTTCGCCAGGCGGTCCATGCGTGTCTTGATATCATTGACGTTCTGCTGCAGTCGCTTCCGTTCGTCCTTGAGCTGTTCATGGCGCAGGTAGTCCGATTCTTGCGGACTCGTCCCGTCACCGCCGCCACACACACCGGACCCCGACAAAGCCGGCACTTTCGGGACCGGCTCTTCAGCTAGTGTCCAGGTAATATCATCGATGCGCATTTCCATGTCTTTGATGTAGTCCGTAAAGGCGACATAGTTTAACAGATAATTGGTAATAATCAGGACATAATCATTATGGCCTTGAACGATTGACATTGAACTACCTCCCTTTAAAAGCACGACGGAACGCCTCTTCGGCTTCGTCTTTACGATGAGCGGAGCAATCCCGCTCGTTCTTGCACTTGCGCACAAACTGCCCGAACTCGTCCGGTAACCAGTAGAAGTCCCCGTCATCCAGAAGCCGCCCGCAGAATGCGCAGCGGCTCCGGACTTCCTGGGACTCCGGCCGGCGAGTCCATGGCGTGTGTGACGGCTCTTTCTTTCGTCGTCTATTTTTGCGTCCCACGCCCTTACTCCTTCCGTCTATGTAATTTACCGCAAAAAGAATCTAAATGCCGTAGCGGTGAAACTAAAACGTTTTATTTACCGCCTTTGTAGCGATACCCGCGGGCCGCTTTTCGTTTTGCATGGCGGACCCGGCTTTTTACGGCATGATTCCGGCAGGAACGCTGCCAGCCTCTCGTGCCATAGTAGCGCTTCGTCCCACCAGGCACTGAGTTCCACCAAAGGTCGACTACCGAGATAAGACGTTTAGCAAGATACGGCTCTACTTTAATAGGCTTCACGCTTATTGAGCCAAAATCAATTTTAATCTTCATGTCCATGACCTGCCTTTCGTTTAAACCGTAATACCGGCGGGCAATGTTTGCCCCACTGATGGCCATTCAAATCACGCTGGCCTTGTTTCGAGCTCCAGGGAAATTGTCGCTTCTGCCGTTGTTTTTGGTAAAACTGCCGTTCTTCTTCCGTCATCTGCCGGCAGTGTACCGGTCCGGGTGCATACCAACTATCATCCATCGTAATCCCTCCTACTGTAAGCAATAAATAAGTGCTGCCGTGAAGGCAATCCAGAACGCTATACAGTATCCTGCAATCAGCCTCCACGTAATGACCTTCGTCCGATTGATTTCTATCATCCTTTCCCTCCCAGCTTTCCCTGCTGCAGTTCACGCTGCGGGACGACATGGCCTTTCTGATCTTCTTCACGCAGCCGTTTCAGCAGAGGTAATAATAAATTTACATAATCGTTCAGCGGCTCCTTCGTTTCGTTATACTGGTCGATACTATTCCAGCCATGACCGCCGATGATGGGCCGGATGACATAGCCATAGTCGTCATCCTTGACCAGCTCGCAACCATTGGCCCGCAGCGCACAAAGGATCGTCGCGAAGTCGCTGTCCAGGAAGGCCGCCTGTAAAAGCAGCCAGGCCCATTGCCACCGGTCCGACGGATGGTATTTCTCGAAGTCGTCGGGATATTCCTCGACGGGCCAGTTTTCCGGCTTCCTGGCATTTTCCACATGCTGCACGATGTTTTCCACCAGTCCCTTGATGTCCGGATCCCGCTGCAAGAGCTGGGCATGAGGGGTTTCCATGGCCTCCAGGACTTCACGGAACGCCGACCGGGCCCGGGCAATCATTTCATTCCGTCCCATAGGCGCCTCCTAATCGTCGTCCAGCGGTTCGATCTGGACGTAGATGCCGGACTGCGGCGCGTAGAATTTCTGGATACATTCCGATGCGACCTGGGCGTCATCCCGCCAGAATCCCAGCGACGTCAGGACGTCCTTGAGCATCTTGACCAGGTTATCCGTATCGGGCTTGGTCGCCTTCCAGGTCCCTGCCAGGTGCAGTTTCGTCGGCGAGTACATCCATTTCGTTGTCAAGGCTACGGGTCCCATGATAGGCTGTTCCGGGCGGAACTTCGCAAAGCTGGCCATGAACAGGGCCCGCGTTTCCTTGACGGCCGGCGGCTCGTACGTATGGGGCTTGCCATCACGCCCGACGACGAGCTTCTTCATCTGATGCGTCGCCGACGGAATCCGCTGCATAGGTACGAAGAAATGAATCATGTTATTATCTGTCATCGTGATTTCTCCTTCCGCTTAATCCGAAATATTTCCATCATAATAGTCCAAATTTATGAAATCTTCCCCGTTGCCAATATCATGGCCATCCTTAGTAAAGGGCCGATCATGACGTATCCACAGTTCACGTTGTGCTTCCAGTGCCTGTTTCGTTAGCCTGCCGTTCTTGAAACGCTTTTTAGCCAGCGCTCTTAATTCATCTTCATTCATTTCCGACAATTTCATTTTTTCTACTCCTTTCGTCGCCGCATGGTCCTGTAAGGGGAAATAGTACGTTAAAAGAAAATGGTGGCTTTCAGCACCATTTTTTTAGTACTATTTTCCCCAGGACCCACACGGATTTTATGCAAAGGGAAATTCTTTATATATATAACGATTTTCCTTCCCTTTTTCCCTTTTTTTATGCAGAAATTCGTACCATTTTCCGTTTGATTATTCAACGTTATGCATAATGAGGAAATAGGGAAATTGGTACGAATTTCCCTATTCACTTTTTTCAATCACTCCGTTTTTAATGACGAATTTTTCACCTTCTTTTATGTAGTTCCTGATAGTTTTAGGGGTTATATCCATGTATTCAGCTAAATCGCTAACTGTTACTTGTCCATTAATCAGGCAAGCATTATAAGCGCTTTCAAGCTGAGCCATTTTATCCTTTTTTTGTCTTGTCCGTGTTTCCCGTCCCTTCTGCCGAGGGTCTTTGTCGCAGTCTGGCGTGAGCTTTTCCAGCTCGCCGCTGTCGTCGACGCGATGGATGGGATACTCGAACCACACGTTCAAGGGCTTGAAGGGCTCGAACTCTCGGAGCGTCCCTTCGATGCGCCAGGCCGTGCCCGGCAGGCCGACCTGGTCCGACGTGTTCAGCTGGATCATGTCCAGTAGGGCGTCGGCATCGCGGGCGAAGACGCCGGAGCCGCTGGGAGCAGTACCAGTTGAGCCACTTCCGTCCTTCGGCGATAGCAATGGCCATCTCGATGAGGGCGAAGGACTTGCCGGCTTTCGAGGGGCCTGCCAGCATCATCTTGTGCCCTTTCCGCAGCACACCCTCAATAAGTGACGGCGATAACGGCGGCAGGTCGTTCCATACATCTTTCAGGCTTTCCGGTTCCGGCAGGTCGTCGTTGACGGCCTCGATCCATTCGCGCCATTCTACAAAGTTTTCCTTGCCCAGGTTGGTGTCAATGAGATACTGTTTCTTACCATCCCAAATAACGCCAGGCATCCGGGACAACCGGGACGGGTTCCGGTTCTGCGTGTCGATGGCCAGGCCGTTCTTGCGGCAGATGGCATAGAGGTAGTCGACGCGCTTCCGATATTCTTCATAGTTGCCGGCATCGATGTGGACGATGGCATGAACGCTTTTCCCGCCGCTGTAGACCAGGCAGGCAACTGGTAATTCCAGCTGTCGGATGATTTCGTTCTGCTTTTCCAGCTCCATCGAGTCGGACTCGACCAGGGCGAAGCGGAAGTCCGTCACGTTTTCGTTACGGACGCCTTTGCCGTCCAGCGGATTGAACCGGATCCAGGCGCCGACCTTGGGGTTGTAGTCCCCCAGGACGGCCCCCAGGTCCCCGTCACAGACCGTCAGCTCTTCGATGAGTTCCCCTGCAGTACGTCCATAGTTTCCTTTATTCGGCAGGAACTTCCCGTCTTTTTCCCAGGAGCTCGTTACATAGCCGACGTAGTCGGTACTATCAAACAGCGTCGAAAGATACTTGATGAGGTCTTTGACCGGGTCCCAGTTATCACCGGGGGCTTCCAGCTCCCGCCCTTCGACCCAGTTCTTGTCGACAACGACCTGGTCATCCCGTTCGGGAATCATGTCGTCCCAGTCATAGGCGATGTCGGGGCCGGCTGATGAGGTCCAGCCGCCCCGCTTCGCCATGTCGACAATCGTAGCGCCGGTGACTAAAGACGTAGCGTTATTGTCAAAAGTGTTCCACTTCCGGACACATTCGCCGGAATGATACCGGCCGGCGTCGCGAAGGCTCCAGGTATCCCAGTCGGCGACGCTGTAGCCTTCGAGTTTTAACGCCATACCGACATTTACCCACTCCTGATAGGTGCAGAACGACGGGTCAATATAGTCCAGGAGGGGTATGAGATTGATGTTTTCCAATATGCCCGCCCTCCTTTATTCTGGCTGGTACGTCGCCGGGATGATACCGGCCGGCATCCGCCAGCCAGCGGCTGCAATACGACCGATAAGCTTAGACGCCGCTGCAAAGGACCAAGTGCCGACATGTCGGAAGCCGCGGCCCTCCAACAGCCGGATTTGCCGGGCCGTTGCAAGCCCCAGTTCCTTGCGCTTGATGAGCCGGTCCAGCAACAGCTTAGCCTTGCCGGCATTTTCGATTTCATCGGGGAAGATGCCGAACTTTTCCAGGGCCTTCAGCTGCTTGTCCGATGCCGGCATCATTTCCCAGCCAAATGAAGGCACGTAATCTGCCAGGTCTTGCGCCTGGATGGACATTTCAAACTGAAGCGGATCTACCAGTTTCCGCTTGCGCTTCTTCATGGCTGCCAGCTTTTCTGCCAGAGCGGCTTCGCGGTCGGCAACGACGTCTTCTGCCGCTTCCTTTTCCAGAACTTCCAGGTCTGTTGGCTCGCCGGACTCGTTGAGCTTTTCCGTCATCTTCTTGGCCACGTCTTCCGTTTCGGCGATGAGGCAGGCCGGGCGGCACAGCTCGTGCTTTTCCGTATTCCACAAAAAGTCGAGGAGCAGCACTTCTTTCTTGCCTGGGAAAAGCCGCGTGCCGCGCCCGACCATCTGGCTGTACAGGCTGCGGCTCTTCGTGGCCCGCAGGACAATGACGCAGTCTACAGATGGGCAGTCCCAGCCTTCCGTCAGCAGCATGGAGTTACAGAGGACGTTGTATTTGCCGGCATCAAAGTCGGCCAGGACCTGCGCCCGGTCTTCGCTGTTGCCATTGACTTCGGCGGCCCGGAAGCCGGCTTCATTCAGGATGTCACAGAATTTCTGGCTCGTTGCAACGAGCGGCAGGAAGATGACGGTCTTTCGGTCCTTGCAGTAGGACTTCATTTCCCTGGCAATCTGGTCGAGATACGGGTCCAGCGCCGTCCCCAGCTCCCCAGCCTTGTAGTCACCGGCCGAAAAACCGACGCCGGAAATATCGATCTGTAGCGGAATCGTCTGGGCCACGATACGGCAGAGGTAGCCTTCTTTAATGGCCTGGACTAAGCTGTATTCGTAAGCCAGGCTATCGTAGTAGCTTCCCAGATTACGCATGTCGGCCCTGTCCGGAGTGGCCGTGACGCCTAAGACCTTGGCATCACCAAAGTACTGTAAGACGCGCTGATAGCTGTCTGAGACACTGTGATGGGCTTCGTCGATGATGATTGTGTCGAAGTAGTCCGCCGCGAATTGATGCAGCCGCTTTTCCCGTGTCAGTGTCTGGACACTGCCGACGACGATGCGCCGCCAGGACCCGATGCAGGTCTGTTCGGCCTTCTCTACGGCACTTTTCAGCCCTGTCGCTTTCTCGATCTTATCGCTGGCCTGCTCCAGGAGCTCGCCGCGATGGGCCATGATAAGGACCCGTTCGCCGACCCGTACCCGGTCCTCAGCGATCTTGGCGAAGACGATGGTCTTGCCGGTCCCTGTAGGAAGGACCAGGAGTGTTTTGGTATGGCCGCTGTCCCATTCATGCAGGACGGCCTGTTCGGCCTCCTGCTGATAGGGACGCAGCGTGACGTCGCTGCTCATTTAGAACGCCCCCTGTGTGTAAGTGGGACGCTGTGCCGACTGACTCTGCGGCTGTGAAGCCTTGGGAGCTGCCGTCTTGTCGTAGAAGCGTTTCACGTCGTTGTAATCTTTTCCGTTGTACTTGCGGACGCTGACCTGCATACGGCCTGTCGCTCCGATGAGCTGATTCCATGCAATTCGGAAATGGCCATCGCCACGCTGCATCATGCCGACAGCGCAGGCGAAGTTCGTCAACTGCCATTCGCTTTTCGAGTGCAGGAAGAGATTCTGGCGGATGCGCCCTTTCGTACCGTCTGGCGTCTGCACTTCATATGTCAACTTGGCCATCGGGCAGGACGGCATCTTGTCGCTGCCGTCGAAGTGGGCCCGCTCGAATTCAACGATCGTAAAATCATAATCACCGGGAGGGACGATTTGAAACGAGTCTTCCACTTCGGTAAATTCATCATCCCAACTAAATGCGCGTTCTTCTGTCATTGTCATTACCTCCTAATCAAAACATTAAAACGGAACTTTCTTTAACTGATTGATGACCTGCAGCATCTGCGGAAAAGCCGCTACCAGGCATCCCATGACGAAGTCTTCCGGGTAATCTGCAATTGGCATGTCTGCCGGGAAATAACCTTTATACGCTACGGCCTGCTGAATGTCCTGGGGCGTAACGTTATTGGCTGCCATGAGGTCCGCCAGGGCTTGGGGAATGGCTTCGGGCGCCTGGACGTCGGGCTGTTTGGCTTCTGCCTGGACAGGCGGCTTCGGCGATTCTTTGGGCGGGGCAGGTGCTTCCGGAATCGGGTCCGATTCAGCAGGTGCCGGCTGCGGCGATACTGCAGGAGAAACGGGCGGCTGCGGCGGCGCTGTATTCATGACCGGGATGCAGTGCGCGATTTCCTGATAGTCAAAAGGCAGTTCTTCGGCCAGGCCGTGCCGGTTTTTGGCATCCCAGCAAGGATTGTGTGCCGTATACAAGACCCGCCTGCCACCGCTGACTTTCTTCTTGTTGTCCTTCGTCGTGATGACGATTTCCTTGTAATTCACGAAGAGAACCATGTCCGCCCATTCCTTGGCCAGGGCGGCACACTGGTTGCCGGCCTTTTGCCCCAATTTCAGCTCATACCGGTCGTATGCCCCCGTTTCTTCGGGCAGCTCAAACTTGCGGATAATGCTGTGAGCCGTCAGGACAACATTCATGCCGGCGTCAATGAGATCTGACAGGCTGTCTAAGAGCCGACCGAATTCTTCTTTGACGTAGGTGTAGCCCTTGCCATACCCAAAGTCTTCAATGCCTACCTTCCCATTGGACTGGCAGACAGCTTCTTCGCAGAGCCGTTCAGCCCAGTCCGCCGTATCGATGACCAGGGTATGGTAGCCCATCGTATCTCCCTTGAGGTCCTTGATATACTGCTTGAGCATCTGCCAGGACGTCGGCCTGGGAAGGCGGTCTACCTCGAGGTGCGACGTGCTGCCTTCCGTATCGATAAACAGGGGCTTGGGGAACTGCGCAGCAAACGTTGATTTGCCGATACCTTCCGGCCCGTAGATGACGACTTTCTGGGGCTTTATGATTTTCCCTGAGATGATCTTCATGATGTACTCCTTTCTAAAACGTGCCGGGTGTCCATTTCGGGGCAGCCGTTTTCGGCTCTTCTTCTTTCGTTCCTACCTGGGGATGTTCCGCCTTGACGTATCCGTCTTCAATGATGATGCTGCAGGTGTCATCCGTTCCGACGCGGGTAGCGATGACCTGCAGCCCTTCCCCTTCCAGCCATTTGCCGAAGGCGGCCAAGGTTTCAGAGTCCATCTGTTCCAGCTTATCCATAAGGACAAAGCCGCAGTCCGGGTTGAGCTTACGGACGATGGCTGTCGCGACTTGCAGTTGTTCTGCGCCGCTCATGCAGTCCCACTTCTGACCGTTATACGTCAGCTCGCCATCCTGGACCGACAGCCCTGGCAGGGGCATGTCTGCCGAATCCAGCAGTTTCATCCGCTGTTCTTTCACGGATTCAATCTGCTGGGTCAGGTCGCCGTACTGGCCGGCCAGCTCATCAGCTTCGGCCTGGACCCGGTTCTTTTCGGCATTCGCCCGGACCTTGGTGTTGATGGCGTCAATATTGGCGATGTCCTGTTCCAGTTCGGCCGTACTTTCATCCTGCCAGTTTACTGAAGCCGTTTCAGCACTGTTGATGTCAGCCGTGACGGCGGTACGTTCATTGATGAGCGCTTTCTTCTTAGCTTCCAGTTCATTCATTTTGTCATCAATTTTATCCAGTTCCACGTCGATGCAGGTCTGCTGATTCCTTAAACTTTCCAGCATATCCCGCTTGCGCTGGTTGTCGGCATTCTTGGCCAGAATAGCCTGCTGTCGCTTGATGAGTTCAGACGCGCTGACTGGTTCTGCCGGCGCATCGGGATACCAGGCCAGTTCTTCCGCGTGCTTCTTCTTGCGGTCAGCAATCCGGCCGACTTCCAGGCGCTGATTGTACAGTGACTTTTCCTGGCGGTCTAAAACGGCCAGCTGGTCCCCGACGCCGATAATCTGTAAGAGCGTTTCGGCCTTTTCATCGTTCCGGGCATCCATGAATTTCGGCAGGTTCAGGGCCAGCTTTTCGATGAAGCTGTCTAAGAGCTGCTGGCCGGCTTTCTGCCCTGACGGGTCGATGACATGAAGGGCCGAAGACTTACCCTTGCGTTCCACTACCAGGCCGTTACTGAGTTCGATGTGGATAGACGGCGGAGCGGCGCTGCCAATACGCTGCGATTCAGACGGCTTGAGCTTGTTGCCGCCCAGTGCCCAGGCAATGGCATCCAATACAGAAGTCTTGCCCTGGCCATTCCGGCCGCCGATGACGGTTAAACCGTTTTCCGTCGGCGTCAGCGTAACGGCCTTGACGCGCTTCACATTTTCAATTTCTAACTGTCTGATTTTTACTGACATATATCTCATCCTTTCTATGGTATAATCACACTCATAAGGAGGTGATCCTAATGAGCGCAGAAGAAATAACAAAGGAAATCGTAGTAGCAATGATTCAAAAAGGATACTTTGACCAATGTACTGACAATCACACTCAAACAACTCGAACAGATGAGCGAATTCAGTTAATATCTAAAGCGTTCAGGGAAATATGCTCAACCGTTAAAGATGCGCGGTAATTAGTACCACATTTTCTCTGATTTCCCTGATGGTATCAGGGTTTATTGTAGTTACAGAATTATGCATTGCATCCTGTATTAAAAATAATGTCAGTTCTTCAAATGCATGAATAATTTTTTCTTTATTCTGATTTTGCAGTTCCATAAGTTACCTCCATCTGGTATAATAAATTTGAGTATTTTGGTATGTGGCTGTTGTCGGCGGTTGCCGGCAGCAGCCATTTTTTTAGTATCTGATGACCAGGCGCTGGCCCGGTTTCAGTGTTGGGTCCGGCCCCAAATCATTATTGATTTGGATTTCATAAATTACTTCGCGGACGTCTTGTCCGGTCTTGTCGGCGATAGGGCCGGCGATTTCCCACAGCGTTTCATCTTTGTCGACGACGTGGATGATGGCCGTATCGCTCGCAATGGTTTCGGCCTGGGACCAGGGTGTTGTGCTGCCAAGGTACAGCCCGACTCCCAAGGCGGCCACGATGGCCATCGCACTTCGGACGGCCCGGAAACGCGGCTTACGCTTTGGCCTGGTCAACCCATGTTCGTAAATCTTCATGGTCTTCATGTGAATCCCTCCTTTCTTCGTATTCAAACTGGCTCATATCAGCCGACAATCGGCTAATGAAGGTCCGGCACCGTTCCAGTTCCTGCTGTGTCCGTGCCAGCTCATCCTTGAGCCTTCTCCATTCAAAGGGGCTGTGCGTCCAGTCCTTCGAATCGATTCCTTCCAGCTCCAGCACGGATTTCATGCTGTACCTGACCCCGGGGAGCTTGAGCCGCTTCAGCAGGCCGTCCTGCTCCATCTTGGTGATGGCTGTCCGGCTCAAATCCCAGCGCTCCATAAGCTCGTTCATCGAGATAACCGGCTTCATACAAACCGCATCCTCTCCTTATATCAACTGCAAACCATATTTCAATTCAATTTCTGCCGCCCACTGGTCCACCTCGCCCGTTGCAACGATATAATCACCCCCAGGGGATAAAGCCAAAACGATAATGCAACATTCTCTATAACCTATAGCGCGACTGCCCGCCCATAAAAATTCCTTTTTCTTAGTCGGTGATTGATGAGCCAGGCTTTTAGCCACAATCGCTTTCTCCCAATTATGTTGGAATTCTTTTTTGAGCAATTCTTTCGCTTTGTCGTTCATAGTTATTTCAGGAGCGTCCCATTCAAGCGTTATTTCTATACCGTCCATACTGCTCGCCTCCTAGTGCCCCGCTTCCTGGTCGCCATCTTTCAGCAGTTCGAGGATGTGATGGCCCCAGAGAAGCTGATAGCCGCTGTGCCCGTTTCCGTGGGTATACGGGACGCGTTCGCAGTATGGCTTTCCGGCTGCGGTAGGCGCCCAATCATTGCCAACTTTTTCTTGCAGGCCTTTATCCTTCAGCATGGCGTTGACCCGCTGCGGACTTGGGTTCCCCTTGCTGTTCAGGATGCCAAATTCCCTGGCAATCATCGTCGGTGTCAGCGTCGACGGATTGCTTTCTGACGGGATGAACTGTTTCAGTGGTGTCATATCGACGCCGTAGGCTTTTCCGACCATCTGCATGGCCGCGGTCATGGCCATTGGCTTCTTGACTCCGAAGGTATCGGCAATCATGGCTGCCGTGTCGGCCGCATCCTTTACCGCTGTCTTGATCATCCGCGTCCGGTAATGCGGGTTCGGCGTAATCTGCGGCGTCTTGATGGCCTTTTCCATAGCATTGAAAGCTTCGAGGAATTTCAGTTTCCATTCCAGGGCTTTTGCTCCCGTGAATCCCATGACTAAGAGGCTGAAGCCGTCTCGGTTCATGAGATACATCGGATATGTTTGCCCATTCTGCTCATTGACGTATGTTGTTTCGTAGAACATGGGGGTCTGCCCAATTTTCGGCATACCCTTTTCAAGGTTCCGAATTGCGTCAAGTACATGCCTATGGCTTTTTCCAAACCGGTCAGCGACCTGCCGGCTGTCCGTAACGAGTTGATGGTTATAAACGGTTACGAGTTCATTCATATTTAGTTCCTCCTTGTAGTAAAAGCTGACTTAATTACATTTCGTATCTCCCGCCATGCTATAATGAACATGAAGGGAGACGAATATTATGGCTGATTTAAAAGATTATCTTAATCAATACGCTCCTGGCATTAATAATTTAATGCAAAATCCGTTTTACCAAGATGCTGTAATACAGCAACAAAAAAATATTTTTCAGGATAAATTGAAGTCATACAATAAAAAGCGGTTTAATCTTACGAATAAAGAAATTGATTCTTTGATTCTATCTATTGCCTCTGGCAAAAACACATATAAGGATTTTCAAGACGTAATCCCTGCGATGAATTCTCCTACAATGTGCTATTACCTAATAGACAAGCCACAGGTCGGGCCTAACCAATTTGAAACTTATAATTTAATTGGCCCCAATCTGCCTCGATCAACCTATTTTCAATTTGAGGAAGTTCCAGAAGATTTCTTTTACCTGTATGAGTTCAAACCCACTGATACTTTTATTTTGAATATCCCTGGTGAAAACAGACTATACGAGTTACAAAAGGAACAGGAATCTTTAAAGCTAACCCAACAAAGTATCTCCAGTGCAAACGCCGCTGTCTTTTGGGCAAAAGTATCAGTTATTATAAGCATTTCATTATTTGTCCTAGGAAAATTATTAGGCTAATGACAACGACCCCTATCGAAAGCCAAATATATGCTTGCGCATCTTTTAACCTTTCATCATCACTGTGATACTGCTTTCTGGTTAACGCATCTTTTATCTGTCGAGCCGTGCCGCTGCATGGCTCTTTTTCTTTGGCTTCCTTCATGTTCGGTCCTCCTTTATTTCAACGAAATCAAGAATTACTCTTCAAGGTGCTCTCTAAAGCTTTATTCAAGTTGTTACCGGTTAAATTCCATATCAAACCATCTTTTTATTGATTCGCAGGAAAGGTCATCAAGTGCCAGCTTGGTGGCCTTTTCTTCATATTGACGGTCAATAATGGTTTTGATGCGTCGCCATTCGTTCGCTTTTAGCCCATTTACTAATTGCAATACAATGGCCAACTTTTCTTCGTTCGTCATGTGCTCGCCTCCTTTTATAAAAACCTTTCCATATCACTGGCGTCATACGCGTCTACGGCGCTGATTTTATCCACCAGCTCGCCGTCGTTGGCATTGATGACGGCCAGGTAAACGCCGCCGCCAAAGGTGCGCACCAGATAATTGTGCAAATCTGCGAAAGTGAGGTTCCCGCCTTTAGGACTTCGGAACGACTGCATCATAGTTCCGGTACAGTCCCGGGTTGGTTCCATGATTAGCTTTGTCATACTCGCGCGCCTCCTTGAGCTCTAATTTTTTGTATCTTTTAAAGATACTTCATCAGCAAAAAAAATATCTTCGATGCTCTTGTTTAAGATAGATGAAACTTTCTTAGCGTCATCAAGAGAGAATTTTGTACTCCCGTTCTCTTTCTTACTATAAGCGCTCTTCGTTTCGAGCCCAAGAACTTCAGCCATATCTTCACATGTCAGGCCTTTTTCTTTTCTTAACGCTCTAAGTCTTTCAAACATCTTCTCACCCCCTATCAAATGTTTCCTCTTGGGATACTTAAAGTATACGAGTTATTTTGTATCTTGTCAAGATATATTGAAAGTAAAATTTCCAATTAGGAAACTCCCATTGAGTATCTTTAATGGAAACATTATAATTTACATAGAATCGTTTTCGGATACTTTATATAAAGGTCAGGTGATAAATTGATGAACAGAGTTAAAGAATTACGAAAACAAAAACATATCACACAGGAAGAATTAGGGAAAGTGCTCGATATCCAAAAGGCAGCCATTTCTAAATATGAAAATGGTCGTGCAGAACCAAGCACAGAAGTGCTCAAGAAGATGTCCGCCTATTTTGGCGTATCTATTGATTATTTGCTCGGCAATTCTACATCAAAAGAGATTCCCGACTCTAATCTTCCACCGCTTACCCCTAAAGATGAACGTGACATAGCGCGTGATCTTGAAAATATGATAGAATCACTGGACGGATCCGCGGCCATGGGGAGTACCGAAGGCGACGAAGACCGTGAGCTATTGCGGGCATCGCTAGAAACAGCCATGAAGATAGCCAAACGGACCGCCAAGAAGAAGTTCACCCCGAAAAAATATCTGAAATAGGTTGTTCTTTAAAGGCGGTGATGCTCTATGGATGTAAAAAAAATCGCCGTACAAACGGCGAAAAAATATCAAACATGGAACCCATATGAAATTGCAGAGGCTCGCGGCGTACAAATCATATATGCTCCGCTAAAGTCTATTCTCGGCTATTACACAAAATATAAACGGATTCAATGCATCATTCTGAACGATAATCTTCCCTCCCCTTTACAACGTTTCGTCTGTGCCCACGAGCTCGGCCATTCCATTTGTCATGCCAACTTGAATACGCAGTGGCTGAGAAAAAACACCCTGGTATCGACAGACAGAATCGAACGGGAAGCCAGCACCTTTGCTGTCGAACTGTTATTACCTGATGACCTCATCCGGGAATATCCCGAATACACCCTCGAACGCCTAGGGAAAATAGCCGGAATACCTCTTGATTTATGTTCTTTGAAGAAGTTCTATTGAATTACGAAACTATATAAATGAGGTGAATATCATGCACATTTTTTCAGGTCTTATAGCGCTGCTTGCGCTAGGTCTACTAATTTTCGGATTTATAAAAAAGGATACATTAAGATTGCATCAGGATGAATCCCAGGTCACATTCAAGCAATATGTCTTGAGCTGTCTTTTTTTTCTTGTCTTGGGAGGAATCTGCTTCATTATAACTGATTCCCCAAGTGAATCTAACAACGCTCCGGCAACGCAGCCAACCAAACAAGAACAGCAGAATACAGGGTCCGCAAAGGATTCCGCTAGTACGCCGGCAGAACAAATCGAACAAATTTGTCGACAAAAAGCAGGGGACAAACACTTTACTAAAGTTGAAGTCAACGAAGACATGTCTAAAGAAAATTTTGGTAAAGGGAAATTAATTGTTTTGCCTTATGTTAAAGATGAAGCAGGATTCCGGCAAACGGGTTTCGCATTGTCTGGGGAAATTATCCGAGCCCTCTATGAATCTGGACTGCCGATTTCGGAGGTCACCGTCTTCATTCAGGATATGAGTGAACACACGACCATGAAATGTACCATGAATGAAAAAACTGCTAAGAACATCAACTGGGATACTGTATCATATAAGCATTTTGATAAATATCTAGACGATGTCTGGATGATTCCGCAACTGCGTAAATAGTCGCATAGCTTCAGCTCGATGGAACCGCGGATGATGGAAGGCGACGTCGTCATTGTCCGCCGGCAGGATGACGTAGAGTCAGGAGACGTCGCCATCGTCCTGGTCAATGGCAACGAGGCCACCGTGAAACGCGTGAAAAAGCAGGAAGACGGCATCACCCTGATTGCAACGAACACGTCTGTATACGAACCGCATTACTACTCCAACAAGGAAATTGAAGAACTCCCGGTCCGGATTCTGGGAAAAGTCGTAGAACTGCGTGGGAAGCTTTAGAAAAAACAACTATAAAGAAGGTGTAGCATTCATGCCAATTGACGAATACATTACCAATCGCTTAGATAACCAACAAACCTGGTTTAGTAAAAAGAGTGGTTCTTGCCAAACATGGTATAAACGGTTGCGATACGCTGAATCGGCGTGTATTTTACTACTTCCCTTGATTGGTTTGTTAACGGATCCTGACATCATACGTAATATATTACTTGTTGGAATTGGCGCACTTGCTTCTTATTTTCGCTTCTTCTTGGATATTAATGCCTATCATGATTTATGGATACGATATCGCCTGGCCAGTGAAGCCTTAAAGCGGGAAAAGCTCCTGCATGCTACGCACACAGGAGCCTATCATAGTGATAATCGAGATGAAGTTCTGGTTATCAATGTTGAGCGGATTATAGCTGCTGCAAATAGCGATTGGCAACAGCTACTGGATGCCGATATTCCAACGCCTCATTCTACTGGTTCATAAGTTTTGGCGAATATATCAGGCTTGCAGGGGTACTGCTCCCCATTCACGCCTGTAATAATCCAATCACCAACTGATGCATGGTGATTCCCTTCTAATGTGTGGATGACCATTTCCTTATTTGTCTGATAAGCTTCAATGACGACCGGTTTTTTCCTAAACTTTTTCTTTTCCATACAAATCACGACCTTTCATTTTTTCCGCAAAGGAGACACATTATGCCTAGCTTAAAAACATATGACATATTCATTAGCCATGCCTGGAAATATGGATCTGAATATGACCGACTGATAAACATGTTGAATTTAGCCCCCTATTTCTACTATAGGAACTATTCGGCTCCAAAAGATAAACCGCTTGTATCTCCAGGTTCTACAGTTACAAATAGGATATTGAAGGATTGCATCGACAAAAAGATTCGCCCCGTGAGCGTAGTTATTGTATTATCCGGAATGTACTATTATTATCACGATTGGATGCAAGTTGAAATGGATATTGCTCACTCTTATCATAAACCAATTATCGCAATTAAGCCATGGGGAAATCAATTCGTCCCCCAACAGATAGTAAACGTTTCCAACACCGTGGTGAATTGGAATACAGATACTATTGTTTCAGCGATTCGAAAATATTCAATCTAATATCCAAAGTAAAAAAAAATCCCGCATCCTGTTGCATCAGGACACGGGACGCGCCGGCGGTATTACCAGTACCGTATCGGCAATTTGTAAATTTTAAAAATAAATGATAGGAGGTAATTTTTAATGCATTATAACGAATTTAAAGTTCTAGAAATAGTAGACAATAAAACCCTGTTAATAGATTATGGATTTAATAATAGGGCTGCCGCAGGCGATGTATTGCGCATTATTGAAAAAGGCGAACCCGTTATTATTGACGGGGTTAATTATGGTACTTTAGACATGGTTAAGGACATCGTTGAAGTCGTGGTCCCCTATGATAAATTTTCAATTTGTCGAAAAATCATCCATAAAGCAGTAAATCCTTTGAATCCTTTGGATGCATTAAATAAAACGCTTTCTCAATTGCGCCCGCTTAAAGTTGATCCATCCGATATAACTAATAGAAAAATTCCTACGCCTACCCCTATAAAAAAGGGAGATATTGCTATATTAACCAAAGAATAGTTTGATTTTAGATAATTTATGTGTTATACTAAGTGCAGTAAAAGGCTTGCAACACGTATCGTGTGTTGGGCACTAGCCCCACTGCTCTTAGCAGTGGGGCTTTTAATTTTGCCCAGGAGGTAGCTGTGGAATTCGATAAGCCTTTTCGTTCCTACCAGGAACAAATCCAGCTATTAAAAAAGCGTGGTTTAATCATACAAGATGAAGATTTTGCTTTGTCTGCCTTAAATACAATATCATATTATGACCTTATTAACCGGTATAAAAGATATTTTATGTTTGAAGATGATACGTTCCGAGAAAACGTTTCTATTGAGTATCTATATAATTTTTTCCTTTTCGATAAAGAAATACAGTCTTTTATTATGAAATATAGTATCTTAGTCGAGAATATATTTAAAACAAAGTTAAGTTATACACTTGCTGAAAACTTTGGTGTTGACGTTGGGGGGTATTTAAACAAATATAATTATGATTCTTCATCTAAAGGCTCGTTGACATATCTGGATGTTCAATGCGACATAATGAAATGGCTTTGCTCAAATCAAATAAAGAATCCTACAAAATTTTATAAAAATACGCATAACCATATTCCCCCATGGATTCTTTTTAAAAACATTACATTGGGGTCAGCGATAAACTTATTTGATTTTTTAAAAGGGGATCCTAAATATGAGTGCGCCAATGCCTTGATTCCTCAAGATATGAGCTATGACCAAAAATTAAATTTTATTCTTTGTTCTATGAATGCGATTAGAGACTTTCGTAATTGTGTAGCTCATAATTTACATTTTACATCATTGAGAATTCCAAAGAAATATAGTATTTCCCCATCCATTATGTGGTCTTTAATTAGAGAGCCTCTATTGGAGCGTAACAAGAAAAAAGTCACTAAAGATGATAGGCATTCATTAAATGGTCTATATGGGGCCATGTTGAGCATCATGGTATTTTTATATTCTCCCTATTTAGTATCTACTTTTATTCAGGATTTTCTTTTAATCCTGAATAAAGAATCAGCTTACGAAGAAATGTATCTAAAGTATGCAAAAATCACAGATATGCCGTTGAATATAAAAGAAAGATTTATTAATTTTTTTCAACAACAGTTTAATTATCAGTAAATTACATCCATATAAAAAAAATCCCGCATCCTGTTGCAGCAGGATGCGGGACGCGCTGGCGGTATTACCAGTACCGTATCGGCAATTTGTAAATCCATTGTGCGGGGCTGATTTACGCTATCAGTATATCACATCAGCCTCCCTTCGCAAAGGAGGTTATTTTTATGACCGATTTAACCTATCACTTCTCTTTCAGGGAAAAGGATCGCGGCTGGCAGGTCATCTTATCGTACAAAGACCAGGCGGGACGCTGGAAGCAGAAGTCACGCCAGGGGCTGGCCACCAAGAAGGCGGCAAAAGCCGCCGGCGAAAAGCTACTGGCCGACGTACTCGATGCGATGAAGAGCCAGCCCATTGCGCCAGAGCTCGTCGATATCTCCCTGGCAGAATTTGCCGAATACGTTTTCCGCAGCCGCAACCTGACGTATAACTCTGTCCTGGCCTATCGCTACGCACTGAAGAATTACGGCCCGAAGCTTCTGGCCATGCCAGTCCGTAAGATCACCTATCTGGACATCCAGCAGGCGATGAGCAACTGGCAGTGTGCTGACGCCAGCTACCAGCTCTATGTAACCTGCCTCAAGATGATCCTGTCCCACGCTGTCGAGCCCTACCATCTCCGGCAGGATAACCCAGCCATCCACTTGAAGCCCAGGAAGCTGAACCGCCGGCACAAGATCCGGGCGCTGACGCAGGACGAATTCGACCAGCTCATGGAAAGCATGAAGGTCCGCCCGATAAAGTACTATACCATTTGTGCCATTGCCGGGTACACGGGGATGCGCTTAGGCGAAATCATGGGGCTTACCTGGAGCGACGTAGATCTAAAAGAGCGCCAAATTAGTGTTACCAAGCAATATGGCCGTATTGGTCACAGGAAGCGTGGAATCATGAATATCAAAAACAAAGCCGCCGGACATCGCGTCATCCCAATTCCGGCCAAGCTGCAGCAAATCCTGCTGGAGTATCGCCATGTAGAGCCTCGGCAAATAAACGGTCAGCTGTTTCCACACAAATTGTTGCATAAATCACTCGATGGGTATATCAAGAAAATCGTCCCGGATGCATCCATTCACAGCCTGCGTCACACCTATGCAACGATGCTGCTGGCCAACGGCGCCGACATCAAGACCGTAGCGGCGCTTCTCGGTGACACAGTCACCACTGTTTTAAATGTCTACGTGGATTACACAGACGACATGAGGCGGAAAGCCGCGCAGTCGATTGAAAAAATTTTTGCGTAGAAATTTTTGACGAATTTTTGCCGTTTTAAACAAGAATGGCTTAACCATGCGGTATAATGGGCCAAATGTGTTCAATATCACATTATACCGTGATTAGCGCCTATTTTGCAACTGTTTCCAGTAGATTTAGGAAAATGAGGACACAGAGCACAATTCACAGCCCACAGGCCGCCCGGACTCCGATGCCGCAACGCGGCGGCAGATACTCAAACTGACGACATCGCCATTTTCGTATCCATCGTAAAATCCTGTTATTATACCCGAATGGGCTGTGGTCGAATATTTCTGGCGGGCTTCCCACGGGAAGTCCCTACAATTCGGCCAATGTCCGTGTATTTTTTATGGCAGACTGCCAGCGTTATTCCCCATCGCCTACATGCGATACCGTAGGGGCCGTCCCAAAGCCTTTCTGACCGTCAGGTACCGACCATCGGGAGGGGCAAGACCGTTTCCAGAACGAACAGCGGCGGCGGGCGGCCCGCTACGCGCGGAGGGCTTCCCGAAGCGTCGTTGTTAGTTTGAGTCTGTCGCGGCGTAGCCGCATCTGAGTCCGAGGAAAAGCAGTGGCTCGTGGTTCCTGAAAGCTTATCATCATACCCGGATGGGCTGTGATTGAATCTCTCTGGCGGGCTTCCCACGGAAGCCCCTACAATTCGGCCGCTGGCCGTTTTTTGCGGCCTGCGACCGGCCGCCTGCGAACTGCGCTTATTTTATGAAGAGGATGGTCATTCTTTAGTGGTCATGCTATAATAAGTTATCATGAGTAAAGGAGTCGAATTTTTATGATGATAAAAAAACTGGTTACTTTTGAAGACCTCGGTTTCGTTCAATGGGGCGTCCTGAATGAAGCGGAAGATGGCGTATATGGTGCCATTGCTTTGGAAGAAGCTTTTTTCACGCCCCTTCCGGAAACGATGCTGGAATTCATCCGGCAGGGCAACGACGGCCTGCTGGCCCTGGCCGACGCACTGGAACAGAATGAAAAGACCGGCGCCGTCAAGGCGAAACCGCTGGACACGGTACGCATCATGGCGCCGATTCCCCATATGGAACGGAATATTTTCTGCATCGGCAAGAATTATACGGAACATATCGCCGAATTCGATAAGACGGCCATGCCCAAACCACCGAAATACCCGGTCATCTTCACTAAGGCTACGTCGTCGGTCATCGGCCCGGATGACCTCATCGACCCTCATACGAACGTCACGTCCCAAGTCGACTATGAAGGCGAACTGGCCGTCATCATTGGCAAGGAAGGCTCGGATATCACTGTTGGCGAAGCCATGGACCACGTCTACGGCTTTACCATCCTCAACGACGTCACGGCACGGGACCTGCAGGCCAACCACGTCCAGTGGTTCCACGGCAAGAGCCTGGATACGTTCTGCCCTATCGGGCCGTATATCCTTCTGCGCGATGCCGCTCCCGACACGTTCGACATCGTCACGAAAGTCAACAATGAAGTCCGTCAGGACGGCTCGACAGGCGAATTCATCTTCACCATCCCCGAACTGATCCACACCATCTCCCAGGGTACGACCCTCTTCCCGGGCGACATCATCGCTACGGGTACGCCCAGCGGCGTCGGCGTCGGCTTCAACCCGCCCCGCTTCCTCCACTCCGGCGACACCGTAGAAATCACCATTCCCGCCATCGGGACGCTGAAGAATAAAGTGAAATAAGAAAGGCTAAAAAAAAGCTGTCGCCTATGCGACAGCTTTTTTTAGGGGTTAGTGGCTAGCAGTTAGTAGTTAGCGGATGGTTTTAAATTTAAAGCTTTTTCTCTGCAAACTCCATCCTCTTTTTTTCATATGAAACCTCTCCGGCCCTTCGGGCCACCTCCCCTATAATGGGGAGGCTTGGCGGGCTTGCCACGTGCAAGCCCCTGCAGGACGGAGCTTACGAACTACGAATTGCTGCTTTCTTTCTGCAAGAGGCTGTGTTTGCGTCCGTAAACCATGTAGATGATGAGGCCCAGGATGGTCCAGCCTGTGAACAGCATCAGCGTATGCGGCGACAGTTCGGAGAAGATAAAAGCGCAGCAGATGAAGCCCAGCGGAGCGATGACGTGTACAGCCGGGCAGCGGAATCCACGCGGATGGTCCGGATAGAGCCGACGCAGGACGAGGATACCGACGCAGGAGCAGAGGAAGGCGAAAATCGTACCGGCACTGCATGTTTCAGCGACGATGTGAATCGGTGTGAAACCGGTGATGCAGGCGACGATGACGCCGATGACGATCTGGATGATATACGGCGTATGGAACTTCGGATGAACCTTGTAAAGACTCATGGGCATGAGGCCGTCACGGCTCATCGAGTAGAGAGCCCGGCTCTGAGCGAAGAGCATGCCCAGGACGACCGTCGACAGGCCGCAGATAGCGCCCGTACCGACGATGGCCGAACCGAGATGGAGGCCGATGTATTCCAGGACGAAGGACGCCGGTGCTGCCGTATCGAGCATGGGATACGGGACGACGCCGGTCATGGCCGCACAGACGGCGATGTACAGGACCGTACAGATGGCCAGGGCCGAAATGATGCCGATAGGCATGTCGTGTTTCGGATTCTTCGTTTCTTCGGCTGCCGTCGACAGGGCATCGAAGCCAAGGTAAGCGAAGAAGAGAACGGCCGTCCCGGCAAAGACGCCGTGGATGCCATAAGGCAGGAACGGCTGCCAGTTCATCGGTTCGATATGCGGTGCTGCCAGGAAGAGGAAGAGGAAAATCGTCCCGATCTTGACGTACACCAGGATGCGGTTGACGTGAGCGCTTTCGCGGACGCCGACGACGAGGAGCGCCGTCGCCAGGACGACGATGAGGACCGCCGGCAGATTAATGAGTCCGCCGTCAGCCGGCACGGCCGTCAAGGCTTTCGGCAAGTCGATGCCACAGGAATGAAGGATACCGACGAAGTAGGCCGACCAGCCGCCAGCTACGGCGCTGGCGCCGACCGAGTATTCCAGGATGAGGCTCCAGCCGACCCACCAGCCAAAGATTTCACCGAGCGACGCATAGGCGTAGGTATACGAACTGCCGGATACGGGCAGGAACGAAGCCAGTTCCGAATAAGCAAGACAGACGAACGCGCAGGTAATAGCGGCGAAGACGAAGGATAACATCAGGCCGGGCCCGGCATATTTCGCTGCGCCGATACCGGTGAGGACGAAAATCCCCGTCCCGATGATGATACCCAGGCCCATGAGGGTAATATCGAAGGCGCCGAGAGCCTTGTTCAATTTCTTTTCCTGCGTATGGGCCAACAAGTCATCGAAGGATTTGCGGCGTAAAATATTCATAAACATGCCCCCAATCCTTACTGACTAGCTTTGTTTGAAGAAACAGCAGCTCTCCAAATGAAACCGATGATGAACCCAGCGATGGTGAAGCTGATCCAGCCCATGCCCAGCGTGTGGAGCGGTACCATGGTATTGAAAATATTATCGATAGGTCCCAAGGAAATTTTCGCCGTCTGGAGCCCTGTGACCAAAGCCGGGATGAGTGTCAGGCCGATGGTCCAGGCGTAGACACACTGCCGTCCATCAAAGAGATTGTTGAGGAAGGTCAGGATAATGATGGCGACGACGAGAGGATAAATGAACATCAAGACCGGAATAGCGGCGACGATGATGGTCTTCAGGCCGAACATGGCGACGAAGAAGGAAATGACCGTAAAGATGGTGACCCATTTCTTATAGCCGATATTGCCAACGAGTTCATTGAAATACGTAGCGCACGACGTAATCAGACCGATGGACGTCGATAAGCAGGCCAGGAGTACGATGACGGCCAGGATGACAGCCCCGACATTACCAAAGAGGATCATAGCGCTCTTGGAAAGGACCGGTGCGCCTGTTTCCTGGATACCGAAAGCGGCGACGCTGTCGGCACCGATCTTGGCGATGAAGATGTAGACAAAAGCCAGGCAGCTGACGGCAATGAGGCCGGCCTTAAAGACTTCCTTAGTGATAGCCGACGGTTCCGTAGCCCCGTCTTCCATGACGAATTCGATGACCAGGATGGCGAAGACCAGCGAGGCGATAGCATCCATCGTGTTGTAGCCATCGAGGATGCCCTGTACGGCAGCGATGCTGGCCGTTGCATAAGCAGCGGTCGGTTCCTGCGGCGAGCCGAGGGGCGTAATGAAAGATTTGGCGATGAGCAGCAGGATCGTGAGCAGCAGAGCCGGCGTCAGGATCTTGCCGATACGGTCGACCAGTTTCTGCGGCGATACGGACAGCCAGAAGGAAATGACGAAGAACAGGACCAAAAAGCCCGTCATGATCATGTCATTGCCACCGCTCTGCAAGAAGGGACGGACGGCGATTTCATAAGAGACGCTGCCCGTACGGGGAATGGCGAAGAACGGCCCGATAGTCAGATAACAGATGACCGTGAAGAAAAGACCGTATGCCGGATGGACGCGGCTTGCCAGTTCCTGCAAGTTCTTACAACCAGAATAGCCCATGGCCAGGACCCCGGCCAACGGAAGGCCGACGCCGGTGACGACGAAGCCCAGGACAGCCCACCAGACATTCGAGCCGGCAGCCTGCCCCATGGCAGCCGGGAAGATCAGGTTCCCTGCACCAAAGAACAATGCGAACAACATCAAGCCAATAGCAATCGTTCTGTTTCCTTTATTTTCTCCCATATGACACTCCTCCTATCTTTTTAAATTTTAGATTTTGTCAAGAAATCATAAGGACAGAAAATGTAATAAATTAAATAATTTAATTTGTGAGTTTATTCTATCATAAAAAGGAAAAAAAATCATGAATTTTTCGCAAGTTTAATCTAATTCTAATGCTTCTCTAATCTTTCTTTAATATTTTAGTGAAAATCAGAACTTACTTAATTTTTCCCGCATTTTTTCCACGAATCTTTCATTTTCAAAATGAGGCCGCACGGCATTGCGCCCGTATGCCGCCGTCAGGCCCGGATAATTGGCACAATCGCGGATCAAAATCCCGTCAGCCCGCAAGGCGTCTGCCAGGTCTGCCGTCCGCTTCCCTTCTCCCGTAAGGCGCCAGAAGATGAAATTGACACAAGGCCGGTAGACGTGAAGACCCGGCAGGGCCGTCATCTGTTCATAGAGCCAGTCTTTCTCCTTTTGGACCAATTGGCGCGAAGCCTGCTGATAGGCCCGGTCCCGGAGTCCGGCGACGCCGGCATACTGAGCCAGGACATTGACATTCCAGCCGTCTTTATGCCCCTCCATGAGGCCGCGCCGCAACGGCGACGTGACACCAAAACCCAGGCGCAGGCCCGGCAGAGCGTAGAATTTCGTCAGCGACCGGATGACGAACAGGTTATCCCGGTCCCCGGCCTGATCCAGGACGGAATAGGCTTCGTCAGAGGGAAGGAAATCGAGGAACGATTCATCGACGAGGATATCTGTTCCCTTGCGGGCGCCGACTTCGGCCAGGGCCAGGACTTCATCGGCCGTCGCCAGGGTGCCCGTAGGATTGTTGGGATTGCCGATGACGATGCAGTCCACCTGGCCGCAGGACCGGCGCAGCCCTTCCCAGAGAAAGGCAAAGTCATCGTCTTTTTTCAGGTACTCATAGCCGATAACGGCCCCAACAGCCCGTGCCGCCCGTTCGTATTCACTGAAGGAAGGGACGGGCAGCAGGACCCGCTGAGGCCGGAAAGTATGCATATAGAGATAAAAAAGTTCGGCTGCGCCATTGCCCAGCAGGATAGTCCCGCCTGGTACGCCGTAGGCCCCTTCTAAGGCCTGGCGCAGCGCCGTCCCGGCCGGATCCGGATAATGGACGACGGCGTCGAGATGGGCCGCCAGGGCCTGGCGGATGCTCTCCGGCAGGCCGAGAGGATTGATATTGGCACTGAAGTCCAGCCACGGACCGCCATCCGGTACGGGCTGATAGATATTGCCGCCATGTTCAAATCGTTTTATCATGGAATCACCTGTTTTCTATGGAAATACCGCCGCTGCGCAAATGGACCGTTTCTGTATAGGTCCAATGCGAAAACTGCCGGCTCAGTGAAGCAATGACCCCCTCCCTGTCCGCCTGACTGGCAGACTGGCAGAAAAAGACGCCGGCCACGGTCCCGCTGTGGGCTACGTTGACGCCGGCGACAGCCGGATGACGGCGGGCAGCCCGGAGAAAGGCCGGAAAATCCGGTTTCGGCAGCCAGGGTTGATTGGCCAGGGCACTGAGGGTCGCCGCCTGTCCGATCTGGCGGTCTGTCAGCGACGACGACAAGAGCTGCCAGCCCAAGAAGAGAGCCGCCGCATCAGGCCGGGCACGGTCTGGCCGGGCCTGATGGAAAGCGACGGTATCGACGGTCCCGCCGGCATCGAAAATGGCAATAGCTAAGGGTGGTACGTGCGGAAAGACATGGAGGAGCTCCCCCGTTTCCGGCTGTATCACTGCCAGGCCCTGACAAAAAACGCCGTCTGTCGGCTCGATGGAAGCCGCCAGACGGCCAATGTCCCCTTCGGAAAGATGCACCTGGTTCACGGCTGCTACGGCTGCCAGGACAGCGCAGATATCGGCCGAACTGGAAGCCATGCCCTTGCCAGGAGGCAATTCCGACGTCAGGAAAAAATCATGAGCCAGGCTGTCGCACCGGCAATAGGCCTGTCCCAGCGCCAGGGCACGGCGTGCCTTGGCCCCGCCGCCGACGAGCCGTCCCGTCCCGGGGAGGACGACGACGGTACTGTAGCGGTCGATGGGACACGTAACCAGGAAGGGCCTTCCCTGCCAGAAGCCCTGCATCACTTCCCCGCACGAACCGGGAACGCGGACGATCAGCTCCATAAGCCGTAGAGCCCTAAATGAAGGAGCGCCGTAATGACACCGGCTGCCAGGGATACGCTGTACATGAGATACGTGGCCTTGCGGATATACTGCGGTTCCAGTTCATGGTCGTCATCGCCCATATATTCGCGGAATGTATCCTTGCCGAAATAACGGTTATGCCCGCCTAAACGGATGCCCAAGGCCCCGGCTACGGTCGCTTCGGCATAGCCGCCGTTCGGGCTGGGATGCTTAGAGGCATCGCAGCGCATGATGCGCCAGGCCCCTTTGGCATCATAGCCCAGGCAGGCGGCAGCCGCAATGAACAGCAGGGCGCAGATCCGGGCCGGGATGTAGTTGAGGACGTCATCGACGCGGGCTGCAATGCGGCCGAAATAGATGTATTTGTCGTTTTTATAGCCAATCATGGAATCGAGGGTATTGGCCGCCCGATAGACGACAGCCAGGGGCAGGCCGCCGATGGCAAAGAAGAACAGCGGCGACACGATGCCGTCAATGGTATTTTCGGCAATCGTTTCCACCGTAGCCCGCGTCACTTCCGGGCTGTCGAGATGGTCCGTATCGCGGCCGACGATCTTGCCGACCTTCAGCTGAGCAATGCGCAGATGATGACGGACGAGATATCGGTAGACTTCCCGGCCGGCCTTGGCCAGGCTGCGGGGGCAGATCATGAAGGATAAGAGGATGCCCTGGATGATATAACTCCAATGTTCGTTAGGTAAAAATTCCAAGGCCAGGACCAGGGCCAGGGTGATGTTGTAGACAAACAACAGGGTAATGACGACAGTCAGCCCGCCTAAGATGAAATGTTCCCATTTCGTCGATTTCTCATTATAGAACAGCCGTTCGAGCAGACTGATCCAGCGCCCGATGAGGGCGACGGGATGCAGTTTCGTATGGGGATCGCCAATGATGAAATCTACGATAAAAGCGGTGAGTACAGTAATCATTTTATTCCTTCTTCCATAATCTGCCGCAGGCGCTTCATGTCCAGAGACTCCCGGACGATCCGGGCCAGGCGGTCGTATTTCGCTTCTTTTTCCTGCCGGTAGTGCAGCGTCACCGGCAGAGGCTGCCATCCCCTGCGGGTCCGCAGGGCATTGAGGAATTGGCGGCGGAACGCGTCGTTATCAAAGATACCGTGGATATAAGTCCCCCAGGCCAGGCCATCTTTACGGGCGGCACCGGCCAGACTTTCACAGGGTTCTCCAGAACGGCTGGTGACGACAAAGGGATACGTATCGCTGCCATCCCGTTCGGTCCGGCCCATGTGGATTTCATAGCCCGTCAGGCCCTTCGCTTTCAGGATAGTTCCGGCAAAAGGCAGGTCGCGGCAGTCAGCCGTCACCTGCGACGTCAGTTTATGCGATACGAAGGTCGTCGTCACACCCAGGAGGTGCAGGCCTTCGACGCGGCCCAATGGGGACTCGGTCTGATCCGGGTCGCAGACAGCCTGGCCCATCATCTGATAGCCGCCGCAGATGCCGATGACGGGCTTCCCTTGGTTGATGAAATGCTGTAAAGCCAGGTCCCAGCCTTGTTCCAGGAGGAAACACAAGTCTTCTGTCGTATTCTTGCTGCCCGGCAGGATGACGGCATCGGCGCCGGCCAGGTCGCGGGGATGACGGGCATAGTACAGGGCGACGTCGTCTTCGCGGGCCAGGCTGTCGAAATCGGTGAAGTTGGAAATCTTAGGCACCTGGACGACGGCGATAGATACCTTATCAGCTTCTGGCCGCTGTTCCCTATCGTCGAGGGATACAGAATCCTCTTCATCGATGCCCAGGTCATCGACATAAGGCACGACGCCCAGGACGGGTTTGCCCGTCTTTTTTTCCAAAAAATCGATAGCCGGCGTGAACAGTGATACGTCACCGCGGAATTTATTGATGACCAGGCCTTTGACCAGGTCCCGTTCATCCGGGTCGAGCAGTTCCAGCGTGCCGACTAAGGCAGCCAGCGAGCCGCCGCGGTCGATATCAGCCACTAAGAGTACGGGCGCGCCGAGGTATTTGGCAACGCGCATGTTGACGATATCATGGTCTTTCAGGTTGATTTCTGCCGGGCTGCCGGCCCCTTCGATGACCAGCGTGTCGTAAGCCCTATCCAGTTCGCCCAGGGCCCGTTTGACGGCGTCGAAAGCCTGGAGCGCATAGCCTTTATGATATTCCCGGGCTGACATGTTGCCTACAGGACGACCGTCGATGATGACCTGTGAGCAGGCATTGCCTGTGGGCTTCAACAGGACGGGATTCATGGCCACCATGGGCAGCAGGCCGGCCGCTTCGGCCTGGGCGACCTGGGCCCGGCCCATTTCCCGGCCATCGGCAGTGACATAGGAATTCAAAGCCATGTTCTGGGCCTTGAAAGGGACGACCCGTTTCCCTTCTTGTAAGAAAATGCGGCACAAAGCCGTCGTAATGATGCTCTTGCCGACATGGGAACTCGTCCCCTGCAGCATGATATATTCTGCCAACCAGCGTTCCTCCTCACGGTTACATTCTATTACAATATTTTTATTATATCTTGTCTGACGGAAAATGCAATAGAAAAAGGAGCTGTCGCACGTAATCGTGCACAGGCTCTTTTTCTGTATGCAAAAATATCATAGCTTTATAGTCATTCTTCGGGATTTGTTTGCTCGGACTCAGAAGCGGCTTTGCCGCAATAGACTCTGGAAATCAGGCGCAGGAGCGCCCAAAGGCTCCCCTTCATAGGGGAGCTGGCCGCCAACGGCGGTCTGAGGGGTTCTTCTGAAGAGGTTGGCATCGGCCACCTGGCCCCTGGCGGGTTCGCGTGCTCCACTCCTCTTGCCGAGAGTGCCATTTGCTGGCGTGCTGAAACTCGCTGCGCTCAAACAAAGCAGCACGCCGGACGCAAATAGCACGCACGGCATCCGGCACGGCCTACCCGGACCATGCCGGACCGAGGACGTTCCCGCAATGTCACCCACCAGGGGCCAGGCAGCCGTATCCATTAGGGCTAAACAAAAAATCCGAAAAAAACAAATCCCGGACTGTAAAAAGCCCGGGATTGCGCGTAAAATAGAGTTATGAAGACACTAAATACGCATGTTAATTATACAATATGGGAAGCGCCTTATCAACTGTCACTTCCCTTGAATATTTCATTCCAGATTCCAGATGACGATCCCGTGCGGTTAGTGAAGCTGCTCATAGAAAGGATGGATTTATCACCACTGTACCATACGTATTCTCGTATCGAGAAAAATCAGGCTTCACCACGCCAGTTACTGGCCATCGTCATTTATGCCAGCATGAACCAGATTTTCAGTTCCCGCCGTATCGAATCAGCCTGCCGAAGAGATTTGAATTTCCAATATCTGCTGGAAGGGAAACCCATTCCCAATCATGCGACTATCGCCCGTTTCCGTTCTCATCATATGGCGGCATGCAGCCAGACCTTGTTTGCCGACATGGATGCCGTCTTGGCTCAGGCCGGGGCCTTATCGCTGAAGAACTTGTTCATCGATGGGACAAAAATCGAGTCTGTTGCCAATAAATACACCTTTGTCTGGAAGAAGAGTGTCACGAAACGGCAGGCCAAAGTATTAGCAGCGATTCCGGGCTTTATTCTCCAGACCCAGGAACTCTTTGGCATCCAAGTGCTTCATACCCACGCTGTCCATCGGTACCATTTACGTCGGCTGCTGGGAAAACTGAAACGGCTTCAACGCGAAGGGCACGTCGTATTCGTCCATGGCAAAGGGCATCGTAAGACGCAACTACAAAAGGCAATGGAAAAAAACGAGTATTTCCTGCATAAGACAAAAGAGTATGCCGTCCAGCTTCATTACTGCGGGGACCGTAACAGCTATGCCAAGACCGATATCGATGCCACCTTCATGCATCTGAAAGAAGCCGCTATGAAGAATGGACAGGTCAAGCCTGCATATAATGTACAATATGGCGTGGACGCTGGATTCGTTACCTGGGTCACTGTTGGACCGCAGACTTCAGATTGTACCACCCTGCTGCCTTTCCTCGAAGATTTCCGCAAGCATTTCCCTTTCCAGTATGCCCGTGTCATTGCCGACTCCGGCTATGAAAGCGAAGAGAATTACACAAAACTCGCCGAACAAGGGTATGATGCTTACATCAAACCGTCCGACCATGAACAGCGGAAAAAACGCCGTTTCAAGAAAGATATTGGCAAATTCCAGAATATGGACTATGACGCGAAAAATGATGTTTTTTATTGCCATAACCATCGTAAGCTGACCTGTGTCGGGGAAAAGACTGAAACAACCAGCACGGGATTTGAAATACGCAAAAGCCATTATGTCTGTGAAGATTGTTCGGACTGTCCTTATAAGAAAGGATGCATTCATGGCAATCGCAGCAAGAAGCCGTTGGAAAAAAGGACGAAGCAATTAGAACTTTCTAAAAGGTTTCAAGCCCAACGGGCCAAAATGGAAGCTCACATCAGTTCTCCCACAGGGAAGATGCTTCGAATGAACCGTTCCATCCAGTCTGAAGGGGCTTTTTCCGACATCAAGGCCAATCTGTCGTTCCGACGTTTTTTGAGCCATGGAACTGAAAATGCCCTAGCAACTAGCATCATACTGGCAATGGCCCACAATGTCTTGACCTTACATCACAAGCTGCAATCCGGTAATTTTGGGACATACCTTTATTCCTTAAAAAAAGTGAAAAAGAGCGCTTGAATAACTATATACATAGCAAAGGTACATGTTTTTTTTGCCGACTGGATGCCGGTCTGTTTCGTGTACCTTTTTACGTTTAGCGAGAAAAAAGAGAATAGAACGATGAAATAGAATAAAAAAAGGGGGGGGCTGTCGCACGAAGCCAAAATGGCTTAATGCGACAGCCCCTTTTCCCTTGAGTTTTCATTATTTAAATGGGTGTTCATGTGTTTATGGTTTTATTATAACAAATTTTGAAATTTACAATAGGACCTTTTTTTCTTTTTTTATGTCTTTATTTTACTTTTTATTAACATAATCGCACGTTTTTCAATCCGACTCACATAAGATCTTGAAATATGAAGCTCTTTTGCTACTTCTTTTTGTGTCATTGGCTTTCTTCCATAAAGTCCATATCGCATGATCAGTGTTTTCTTTTCCTTATTCATCTCCATTTTTTCTAATTCGTCATAAATCTGTTTGATATTTTCTTTTTGTTCCATCTTTTTCAGAAAATCTGTTTCCTGTGTCCCTAAAATATCTAACAGATGAATCTCATTTCCTTCTTTATCGACACCGATCGGTTCGTAAAGTGATGTATTTTTTGAAGTCTTTCTTTCTTGACGAATCATCATTAATAATTCATTTTCTATACATCTTGCAGCATAGGTTACAAGGCGATGGCCTTTGCTGATATCGTAGGTATTGATCGCTTTAATAAGCCCAATCGTCCCAATTGAGAGCATATCTTCTTTCTCTCTGTCTAAATTATGATATTTCTTTACAATATGTGCAACTAAGCGAAGATTGTGTTCCACTAGCAAATTTCTTGCATTGATATCTCCCTTGCGGCTTAGGATCAGATAATGTCGTTCTTCCTCTGGTGATAAAGGTTGTAAAAACTCTTGCAAAAGAAAAGCACCCTTCTAAGCCTTTTTATCATACTATGATAAGTTACTTAGAAAAGTGCTTTTCCATCTTTATTCTGAATTCTTTGTTGATAGATCTTAATTCTCTTCTTCTACAACTTCTTGTCTGCGTAAAAGATATCCATCTTTAATCTCTTCTCCAAAATCAACATATACCATCTGTTTTGGATGTGGTGCGGATTCCATAGCTCTTCCGTCTTCATCTTCAATTGCTCTTACAACAACTTCTTTGTTTGTTCCATCTGGAATCATGACTTCGATTGTCTCTCCAACAGAGAATTTATTCTTCTGCTCTAAAAGTGCGTATCCTTTGTCATTATGTCCCTGAACAATTCCGATATATGTGCAATTCTTGATATAAGTATTACTGTCATAAATCTGGGATGTCTCATCTGTCTTTCCGAAATAGAATCCTGTTGTGAACTGACGATATGTGCATTTTGCAATCTCTTCTTTGTAGTAATCCATATTTGCTTTATATTTCTCTACAGATTCTTTGCAGTCATCGATTGCTTTTCTGTATGTTCTTGCAACGGTTGCAACATACAGTGCTGTTTTCATACGTCCTTCAATCTTTAAGCTGTCAATTCCGGCATCTAAGATCTGGTCGATGTATTCGATCATATTTAAGTCTTTGGAGTTAAATATATATGTTCCACGTTCATTTTCATATACTGGCATATATTCTCCTGGTCTTGTCTGTTCCATTACGGAGTATTTCCATCTGCAAGGATGTGTGCATTCTCCGCTATTTGCATTTCTTCCTGTAAAGTAATTACTTAACAGACATCTTCCAGAATGGGAAATACACATTGCTCCGTGAATAAATGATTCGATTTCCATATCATCCGGAATGTGGGCACGAATATCCTTAATCTCTTCCAGCGATAATTCTCTTGCGGATACAACACGGCTTGCTCCCTGATCATACCAAAACTTGTATGTCGCATAGTTTGTGCTATTTGCCTGTGTACTGATATGACGATCGATATCTGGACAAACTTCTTTAGCGATCATAAAGACTCCTGGGTCAGAAATGATCAGTGCATCTGGTTTGATCTCTTTTAATTCTTCGAAATATTTCCTGATTCCTTCTAAGTCTTCGTTATGTGCTACGATATTGGCTGTGATATAAACTTTCACTCCATGTTTATGTGCAAATTCGATTCCGGCCTTGACATCTTCCATAGAAAAGTTTTTCGCTTTGGCACGTAGTCCATACATCTCTCCACCGATATAAACAGCGTCTGCACCATATAATACAGCAACTTTTAATACTTCTAAATTACTTGCTGGAATTAATAATTCAACGTCTCTCATTCGTTATCTCCTGTCTTAATACTGATTGCTACTCCATCTCCTACTGGAAGGATCGTTGTCTCTAACAGTGGGTGATTCTTGATCGTATATAAATAATCTCTCATTCGTTTGTGGATCGTACGGTCTCTTCGTTCAATCGCATAACGTGATTTCGCTACATCTCCATCCTGAAGTACATTATCAGATACTAAAACACCATCTGGTGCTAATAATCTTAATACATCTTCTAAAAAATGAATATACTGTCCCTTCGCTGCATCCACAAAAATAAGGTCATACTTTCCATCTAATTCTTTTAAAATCTCAATTGCATCACCTTCAAGCAATGTAATCTGATCTTCTTTTCCCTGATTTTTGATATTCTCTTTTGCTTTCTTGATTCGTTTTTCATTTCGCTCAATGGTTATGATCGTTCCACCTTCTGGCTGGTAACGATTCATATAAAGAGAAGAAAACCCAACCGCTGCTCCTACCTCTAAGATCTTCATCGGTTTCTTTAAAAGGACCAGAGTCCTTAAAAGTTCTTTCGTCTCTGGTTTGACGATCGGAACGTGATTGACTCTGGCCTCTACTTCGATCTTACTTAGATCATTCTTCTCTTCTTTCATCAATGAGCGGATATATTCTGTGATATTTAAATCCACTATCATTGTATGATCTCCTCTGATACGTGATCTCCGCATAAAATACCCATGATATCATCCATTCCCTGTGATTGTGTAAATTCATACCTTCCAGGAAGAAATGAATTCTTCTTGTATTTTGAAAAATATTTGCGGATCACAAATCTTGCCTTTCCATAAATCAGTTTCTTTGAAACGAGTGTTTCGGCAACTTCCTCTTCTGACTCATTCTCTGTGACGCTGATCGTTACCTTCTTATGGCTCTGTGCATTATATGGCTGATTAGAAAATGTCTGTTCTGCCACAAAATATGCTCCATAGAAAATACAGAAAATCGCACAGATTAAAAATGCTCTGCCTAATGTCTTAAAAAACAACTGCCATGCTTCTGATTCAAAGAATTTCTTTTGTTTTGAAAGACTCATCTTAAACCTCTGTAATGATCGGCAGGATCATTGGATTACGCTTTGTCTTCTTCCAAATGTAATTACTAAGCTCGTCTTTGATCTTCGTCTTGATCCTTGCCCAGTCTGTGATATTACGTTCTAAGCATTCCTCTACCGCATCTCTTGCAACATCTCTTGCACCTTCCATCAAAGATTCTGATTCTCTAACATATACAAAACCTCGAGATACAATATCTGGTCCTGCAAGAATTACATTACCATGTTTCTGTAATGTGACAGTTGCAATGATCAGTCCGTTCTGAGACAGCATCTTACGATCATTCAATACGATATTACCAACATCTCCAACTCCAAGTCCGTCAACTAGGATTCCTCCTGCCTGAACTTTTCCAGTGATCTTTCCTTGTCTCTTATTAAGCTCTAGAATATCACCTTCCGCAAGTACAAATGCATTCTCCTTTGGAATTCCCATCTCAATAGCAAGTTCACGGTGACGCATCAGATGACGATATTCTCCATGAACAGGAATTGCATACTTAGGTTTTGTCAGTGCATAAATAAGTCTTAATTCTTCACGGCATGCATGACCGGAAACATGTGTATCTTCAAATACGATCTGTGCACCTTTTAATGCCAGCTCATTCATGATCTTTGAGATGTTCTTCTCATTTCCAGGAATTGGACTTGAGCTGAATATAATCGTATCACTTGGTACGATGGATACTTTTCTGTGAGTTGAGTTTGCCATACGAGATAATGCTGCCATTGTCTCTCCCTGGCTTCCCGTTGTGATTAAAACAATCTGATCGTCAGGATAATTCTTAATCTGATCAGTTTCAATTAATGTGTTCTTTGGAATCTTGATATACCCTAATTCGGACGCTGTTGAGATAATATTTACCATGCTTCGTCCTTCTACTGCAACTTTTCTTCCATACTTATGTGCGGAATTAATGATATGCTGTACACGATCCACATTCGATGCAAATGTTGCAATGATCATACGCCCTTTTAGATGTTCTGCAAACAGACTATCCAGACGTTTACCTACATTCTTCTCCGATGGTGTATAGCCTTGTCGTTCTACGTTTGTACTATCTGCCATCAGTGCCAGAACCCCTTTACTTCCAAGTTCTGCAAATCTTGCAAGATCGATTGCTTCTCCAAATAATGGAGTATGATCAATCTTAAAGTCACCAGTATGCACGATCACACCAGCTGGTGTTGTGATCGCAAGTGCTGCTGCATCCGCAATACTGTGATTTGTCTTAATAAATTCTACATTAAAGATTCCAAGTTTTACTTTGTCACCATGTGTTACAACATGGCGTTCCACGTTATTTAAGATACCGTGCTCTTTTAATTTATTCTCGATCAGTGCCATTGTAAGTTTTGTAGCATAGATCGGTACATTCAATTCCTTCTCAAAATAAGGAATCGCCCCAATATGATCCTCATGACCATGGGTAATAACCAGTCCACGAATCTTGCTTGCATTGTCCTTTAAATATGTGATATCAGGAATAACTAAATCAATTCCTAACATATCTTCATCTGGAAACGCAAGTCCACAGTCCACGATCAAAATCTGGTTATTGCATTCAAATGCTGTGATGTTCATTCCAATCTGGCCGAGTCCGCCAAGTGGAATGATCTTTACTGAGCTAGGCTTTCTTCTAGGCATTGGTCTTCTTCCTCTTGCCTGATAATTATTCTTATTGTATGATCTCTTGTTATCATTTGAATAATAATTGTTTCGTTTTGTTTTTGCCTGCTGTCTTACCTGATTGTCCTTCAACTTTCTTCCTCCATATCTTTGTAAGTCTGACAATCTATTGTTTTAAACACTCTTATATATATTATAAACTCACTTCAAGTCCATCTAGTAATGCATTAAAAATATCTGAGATCATATTCAGTTCTTTATCGTCTTCTACGATCTCATAGGACACATAATCATCCTCTAGCTGCACTTCCTTCATGATCAGTACAACGCTCTCATCTTCACTTGATGCTTCACAATCTTCTACCAAAAGGTAGGTATGTCCTGCGATCGTTGTCTGTTCTATGACATTAAATTCGATTTCCTGTCCATCGTCATCCAGAAAAAGAATCTTGCTGTCTTTCTTGCTCATTGTCTGTTCCTCCTATAGGGAATCTAAATATCCCTGTAAAATCATAGATGCAGCGATCTGATCGATCACTTTCTTACGGTTTTCGCGTCTTACGCCGCTCTCCATCAGCACTTTCTCTGATGCTACTGTTGTCAGTCGCTCATCCCACAAGATCACTTCTAATCCTGTACGACGCACTAAGGCATCGCGGAAAGATAGAGTATCTTCTCCGCGTTCACCTACTGTATTATTCATGTTCTTTGGGAGTCCTAAAACGATCTTCTCAATATCATATTCTTTCACAAGTTCTTCAATTCTTGCATATGTCTTTCTTAACTTATTCGCATCTTTTCTTGTGATCGTCTCAAGCGGCTGTGCAGTAATGCGAAGTTCATCACTTAATGCTACTCCGACCGTCTTTGTCCCATAATCTAACCCTAATATTCTTCTCATAATATCACGGTCTCTACTTTAATCTTGTCTCAATATAGTTCTCAAGCAATGCCTCGATCAAGTCATCACGTTCAACTTTATTGATGATGCTTCTTGCATTGTTATGACTGGTAATGTATGTTGGATCTCCAGACATAATATATCCTACCATCTGGTTGACAGGATTATATCCTTTCTCCTGCAGTGCTTCGTATACACGCTCTAAGATCATGTGTACATCCAGTTCTTCTTTTACAACCGAAAAATGTTGTGTTCGATTATTATCCATAATTATCACGTCCCTTTCATTTATTTATCATTTTAATATAAAATGTATGAAATAGCAATGGAAATCATAAAATTTTCCATTCACTTAACACTTTGCCAGCACATATCCATCATCTAAAACTTGTAGTAATTTTACTTTAATGATCTTATTTTCTAATGGTTCTTCACTGTAAAGTGCAACTTTCATATACTCTTTTGTGTGCCCCGTATAATAATGATCTTTTCCGTGCATTTTTTCCTCGATCAACACTTCTTTGACCATTCCTAATTGTTTTGTCTCAAATGCTTTCTGATGTTGTTTTGACATTTCCAGTAAAATATTGCTGCGTTTTGCTTTGATCTGATCATCGATCTGTGGCTTCATATCTGCTGCACGTGTTCCTTTACGGATAGAATATTTAAATATGTGCATCTCATAGAGATTGATCTCTTCTAAGAATTCTCTTGTCTGTTCAAATTCTTCATCTGTCTCCCCTGGAAAACCAACGATAATATCTGTTGTAAGTGCTGGATATTCAAAATGTTCTCTGATCGCTTTGCATTTTTCTCTGATATCCTGTGTTGTATACTTACGATTCATTCTTTTTAGCACACTGTCACATCCACTCTGCAATGAAAGATGGAAATGTGGGCAAAAACTTTCAATCTTTGAAAGACGATCTAATGTGTCTTTTGTAATAAATCCAGGTTCTAATGATCCCAGACGGATTCTTTTGACCCCATCAATTTGTGCAATCTCTTCTAGCAGATCGATCAGTGTGATATCTCCAAGATCTTTTCCATAAGAAGTTACATGAATTCCTGTAATAACAAATTCCTGGCACCCATGTTTTGTTAAATTCGCAATCTCTTCTAAGATATCTTCTACCTTACGGCTTCGCACTCTTCCTCTTGCATAAGGAATAATACAGTAAGAACAAAACTGGTTACATCCATCTTGAACTTTGATATACGCTCTTGTATGTTCTTTTAACTGTTCTACATATAAAGGTTCATATTCCTGATCCTGTGCAATATCAATGACTTCGATGGACTCTTCAACAGATTCCATCTCTCCCATATGTTCTTCTAAAATCTTAATCAGGTCTTTCTTTTTATTATTCCCAACGATCAAGTCAATATTAGTATCTTTTGATAATTCATCTTTTCCAACCTGTGCATAGCAGCCAACAGCTACTACTACAACATCTGGATTCTTCTTTTTAGCACGATGAAGCATCTGTCTTGATTTGCGTTCCGCCATATTTGTTACGGAACATGTATTTACAATGTAAATATCTGCTGCTTCTTTCGGATCAACCATCGTAACCCCTGCTTCTTTAAGCATTCCATACATGGCATCTGTTTCATATTGATTTACCTTACAGCCAAGTGTTACAATAGCTGCTCTTTTTCCTTGTAAATTCATACAATTCCTTTCTTAGTTGACTTTTTCGGCAAATGCGAGTACACTATCCTTGTTAATTGGAAGGAGTATTATCCCATGTATGATACATTGATCAAACTGAATTCCATCAAAGAGCTATACTCATTTGTCGATATCCTGAACAATCATTCTGGCACTTTTGAAATCGTTGCCAATGATTATGTCGTGGATGCAAAATCACTGATGAGTATGTTAAGTCTCAATCTTTCTAAGTCTTTAACGCTTTCGATTGATTCGGATGAGACTGATGACATACTTGATCAGCTTAAGCCATTTATTTTACATGAATGATTTCTGTAGAATCAATGGCTTTTTTCATTAAATCATCAATCACATCATCAAGATGTTCTTCTGATTTCTTAATTCTCTTTAAGTTTCCTTTTGTAACCGGATGTTTTGCGACAAAAATCGTACAGCAGTCTTCAAATGGCTGAATAGATGTCTCAAATGTTCCGATCTTTTCTGCAATATCAACGATTTCCTGCTTATCCATACCAATACATGGTCTAAATACTGGCATGTTACATACTTCATTTGTAATTGCTAAGTTATGAATTGTCTGGCTTGCTACCTGTCCAATGCTCTCACCTGTGATCAAAGCGAGGCTTCCACCTTCATTTGCAAAATGTTCTGCAATCTTCATCATATATCTTCTCATGATGATCGTTAATTCTTCATGAGGGCATTTCTCATAGATCGCTAACTGAATGTCTGTAAAGTTTACAACATGTAGATTGATCGGTCCCGCATATTTTGCTACGATCTTTGCAAGATCTACAACTTTCTGTTTTGCTCTCTCACTTGTATATGGTGGTGCATGGAAATATGTTGCATCAATGTGTACTCCACGTTTTGCGATCATATATCCAGCAACAGGACTGTCGATTCCTCCGGATAACAATAACATTGCCTTTCCATTAGTTCCAACTGGCATTCCACCTGGTCCTTTGATCTCCTGAGAATAAATATAGATATATTTTCTCACCTCGATATTTACCATAACCTGTGGATGGTGCACATCTACTTTGATTCCCTCGAATGCGTCTAATAACTGTCCTCCGATTTCCATGTTGATTGCCATGGAGTCAAGCGGGAACTGTTTGTCTCCTCTTCTTGCATGAACTTTAAAAGTAAAATCTTTGACTGGATACTGCTCATCAATAAACTTGATGACTGTTTCTGTCAAATGTTCCATATCTTTATTTTCTTCAATGACCATTGGACAGATTCCAACAATACCGAAGACTCTCTGTAATGCTTCAACTGCTTCGTCGTAATCAAAATCATCCTGTGCTTCAACAAACATACGTCCGGATTCTTTTCTTACTTTAAAATCCCCGACTGGTGCCATTGCATGACGGATCTGTTTCATTAATGCGTCTTCAAACATATAACGGTTCTTACCTTTGATGGCAATCTCACCGTATTTGATCAAAAATGCGGTTACTTTCATAGTATTCTCCTTTATTTTCTTACTGTTTCTTTTCTTGTGGTCTTTATTTTCTTACAAATCTTCGAAGCATTGGAACTAATTCTTTTAATGCCTCGATCGTTTGATCAACTTCTTCTTTTGTATTCTCGATGGAAAAACTAAATCGAAGTGTTCCATCTTTAAATTCATCACTTAATGCGATCGCATTTAATGTTCCACTGACTGCCTGTTTTTTGTTCGATGAACATGCAGATCCTGAAGATACATAGATTTCTCTGTCTTCCAAGGCATGTAACAGTACTTCACTTCTTAACTTCTTAAAGCTGATACTTGCCACGTGTGGTGCTTTTCCAGAATTGTCTTTGATATCCTCAATCTCTTTGATCCTCTCCTGAAAGTATTCTTTGACTTCTCGGATCTTTTCAGCATTCTCATATTTTTTACCAATCATTTTCTCACATGCAACAGCTAATCCTACAATTCCCGGTACATTTTCAGTTCCAGAACGCATTCCTTTCTGCTGTCCACCTCCAAAAATAATTGGAGAAATCTTTGTTCCTTCTTTGATATATAAAAATCCGATTCCTTTTGGTCCATGGATCTTATGACCACTTGTGGATAATAAGTCAATTCCCATATTCTTTGGAACGATCGGAAGTTTTCCATATGCCTGAATCGCATCCACATGGAAGATCGTATTCGGATTCTTTGCTTTGATGATCTTCGCGATCTCTTCAATTGGTTCAATTGCCCCAATTTCATTATTAACCATCATACAGGATACAAGAATCGTATCTTCTCTAATGCTTTCTTCTAACTGCTTAAGATCAACGATTCCTTCTGCATCAACATCTAAATATGTCACTTCATATCCTTCTTCTTCCAGATGATACATTGGTTCATATACAGATGCATGTTCTACCTTTGTTGTAATGATATGCTTCCCTTTGCGACGATTGGCCATCGCTGTTCCGATGATTGCTGTATTATTTGATTCTGTTCCTCCAGAGGTAAATAAAATCTCTTTTGGTTTTGCTCTTAATGTTTTGGCAATTAATTCTTGTGCAGCTTTTACTTTATTCTCTGCTTCAATACCTTTCATATGTTTCGCAGATGGATTTCCATACGTGACCTGCATTGCGTCCTGCATTGCTTCTACAACTTCTGGAAATACGCAGGTTGTCGCTGCATTATCAAAATAAATCATGTCACTTTCTCCTCTATTCTTCTATTGTAAACATTAAAATAGATAAAACTGTCATTCCTGCTGTCTCAGTTCTTAAGATACGCTTTCCAAGGCTCATTGTTTTGCCGCCTACGGCTTTGAGCTGTTCAATCTCTTCTTTTTCAAATCCACCTTCTGGCCCGATAATGATTCCGATAGACTTCTTCCCTTTTGCCTTGTTGATCAGCTCTTTGGATTCCTGCATTCCTTTTGCTTCTTCATATGGAACAAGCATCAATTCAATATCTTTTACTTCCTCTAAAATTTCTTTAAAGCTTCTTACCTCACGAACTTCTGGAATAATTCCACGTTTTGCCTGTTTGGCTGCACTTAGTGCAATCGTATTCCACCTGCTTACTTTCTTTGCCGCTTTCTTGGCATCAAGTTTTACAACACAGCGTTTCATAGCAGTTGGAACAATCTCTGTCACGCCCAATTCTATGGCTTTCTGGATGATCATCTCCATCTTATCCCCTTTTGGAAGTCCCTGATACAGCGTAATCTTTGCTGGAAGTTCTGTTTCCATTCCATGGACATCTTCAATCTTTGCAAGAATCGAATCTTGTGTCCATTCACTAAGGCTGCATTCATATTCCAAATCGGATCCATTGCTTAAATAAACCTTATCTCCTGTTTTCATACGGAGAACGTTCTTAATATGATTTACATCACTTCCCATGATCTCAATCATTCCATCATGAATCTGTTCTTCTTTTATAAAAAAACGGTACATCTCTTACCTCATCTTCGCTGTCATAGAAACCCAGTCTTTCATTCTTCTTGTTTCAATGACATCAAAACCATATGCATTTAATTTGTCAGCAATTTCTTTTTCTTTTGTATCAATGATACCAGAAATAACAAATACTCCGTCTTCTGCCAGAAACTGATCTACGATCTCAATCAGCGGAGAGATAACGTCTGCTAAAATATTTGCTACAACAACTGGATAACATTTTGATCCCAAGGATTCTGCAAATTCTTTATCATCTAATACATTTCCCTGATAAACTTCAAACTGATCTTTACTGATATGGTTTACTTCAAAGTTTTCTTCTGAAGCTGAAATCGCATGTGGATCGATATCTGTAAGAACTGCATGTCCGGCTCCAAGTTTTAATCCGATAATTGATAAAATTCCGCTTCCGCATCCAACGTCTAAAATCTTTGTATCTTCTTTAATGTATGGTTTCATTCCTTCAATACAAAGCTTTGTTGTTTCATGAGACCCAGTTCCAAATGCTGTTCCTGGATCGATCTCAACTACGATCGTATCTTCTGTCTGATCTTCTAATGTCTCCCATGTTGGTTTGATCACGATCTGTTCATCTAAGCGGATTGGTTTGAAAAATTTCTTCCAGTTATTTACCCAGTCTTCTTCTTTTGTCTTATCAAATGAAATTGTTCCAGCTCCGATGTCCATAAATCCACGAAGTCTTTCAAGCATTGCCTGAATCTGCATTGTGATGTGTTCTAAGTTCTCATTCTCATCAAAATAGCAACTGATCTTTGCTTTCCCATCATCTGGTGCAATATCGTCTGGCAGAAGATCCACATACATAACTTTCATCTCTTCTTCTGTCAATGACACATGATCTTCAACTTCCACACCTGTTGCACCAAGTTCTGTAAGTTCATAACTAATCATGTCTTCCGCTGATGTCAATGTATCAATTGTAATTTTATTCCATCCCATGACACTGTATTTCCTTTCTCTTTCTATCTTATATTTTTATTTCGTATTCATAACATATCAATTAATTAGTGTATCATACAAAAAGCTGGAATACAAGAAAAAAGAGAATCCCGTCGTCTTTCGGAACTCTCTTTCATCGCTATCTTCTTAATACGCAAACTGTATTTATGATGAATTTATGCTTCTAAGATCTTTCCATCAATGGAAATTGTGTGAACCTGCCATGGAAGGAATTTGCCGGAATCCTGAATCGCTTTCTTCGCCGCATTTTCCAGCCCGCCACAACAAGGAACTTCCATTCTAACGATCGTTACACTCTTAATGTCATTGTTCGCAATGATCTGTGTCAGTTTCTCACTGTAATCTCCTTCATCAAGTTTTGGACAGCCGATCAATGTCACTTTATTTTTGATAAATTTCTGATGAAAATTTCCATAAGCATAAGCTGTACAGTCTGCTGCAATCAAAAGATTGGCATCTTTAAAATATGGTGCATTGACTGGTACTAATTTAATCTGAACTGGCCATTGGGATAACTGGGAAGATGCATGTACTGACTGCTCTGTCTGTACTTCTTCCTTATGATTTATCATCTTCATCCTTGTTCCTGGACATCCATGAAATACTGGCTTTTCTTCTTTATCTTTTGCTGCCATTTGGGCTTTTTTCTTCATATTGGCTTCGACTGCTTCTCTGTCATATGCAGCTGCCTCACGCTCTACAAAACTGATCGCTCCGGTTGGACAATTTGGCAGACAATCTCCTAAGCCATCACAATAATCATCTCTTAATAACTTCGCTTTTCCATCAACCATTCCGATTGCATCTTCGTGGCATGCATCAGCACAAAGCCCACATCCATTGCATTTATCTTCATCAATTTCAATAATTCTACGAATCATTTCTATTCTCCTTTTCTTGACTTTTTATCCTTTACTGTATCGTCAGTATAATCGATGCTTCGAAGAAAGTCTGTTGTTTTTACAACGTTTTTTATTTTTTCAAAATATTTATCATTTTTCTTTATGGCATCCTTTTTACCTATAGAGGACAAAATCTTCTTGCTGGAAAAACACGAAAAAGCAGAAGGCACTCCATAAACCTTCTGCTCTTTCGGTTGTTTATTATTCGAATATGCCAACAAAGACATGTTCTTCCTGACTATCCAACGAAACAACACTCCATATTCTCTTCATAAAATCTGTCATACATCTGTCGCATTAAGGGAATCAATTTATAAAGTGGTTCCGTCTTACGATGATTGACTTCGTCTTTGATCATCTCTTTGATGATTGGAATATGGCGATCATAAATATGTGCATCTGCGATCACATGAACTAACTCTCCTGGTTCCATATCACATACCTGAGCC
>ERZ772872.32-NODE-32-length-126741-cov-14.745205_pt1 | contig 126741 bp, 168 predicted proteins | sample MGYA00512132_ERZ772872 | MGnify/ENA primary metagenome ERZ772872 (study PRJEB29015, sample SAMEA2737724) | human gut metagenome | biome: human gut; feature: human-associated habitat; material: faeces | place: China | collected 2012 ...
CGTACTGGTTGGATGCCACCTGCGCAATGATCTGGGTGGCAATGTTGCAGGCGGTAGAAAAGCTGTGTGGTTTATCAATGCCAGTACCAGAAATAACAGTGCCGTTCTGCAGCATATCCTCCAAGTTGACCAAATCGCAGTTGCCCGTTACAATACCGCCATCCAGTGTGAAAGAATGAGTTTCAGGTTCTTCAACACACCAAGCATCGTATTCAATTTCAGGTCGATACGGCGTAATCTTTTTCACAGACCACAAATTATTCGCAATTTGATACTTTCTGAAGCGGAACTCAATCAGTCGCGCCTCTTTCTTAAAGTTCGTATCACGAACGACCTCTGATTCGCTTGATACATAAAATCCTGCAACAGAAGAAATATCGCGAATCATTTCCGCCACACGATCATCAGAAGTTGCAACTTTGTTTGCTTTTACCGCACCATCGGCAGCATAAAATCCTTCAAATAGATGCTGTTTCCTTTTTATATCTAAGAACCGCCACGCTTTTGCGTTCAGGAAATCTTGTTTAAACGCGCCCCTGTGTAAAACGTAAGCATCACCATGATAAGATTCTGGATATGTAACGGTGTCTCCGGCTTTTACAAAATTGTCTGCGTATCTAATTTTGTTGCCACATAGACGAACTGTAGTATAGTCATTTTTCTTATCAAGACCATCTCCAATTGCAAATCCTGTAGCCCATGCCTGATAATCTGCTTTTGATTCCATTTCGTACTTAGAAAGCTCAGGAAGCATGGCTAATGTCATTCCCTCTTTTAATTCAGTGGTTACAGAACCATCATTCAGCAACCATCTGTGGTTTGCCGTGCAGAAGACATGTTTAACAGACCGACCCGCCTGAAGCATAACGTCTTGCATTTTTTGCTTCCCGTACTTTTTTACAGTAGCGGTGTGCCATTTGCCATCAGAACCGACAACTTTTACTGTTTCACCGTCATTGAAATCTCGAAATTCTTTTACGCCACTGTCGGTTACAAAACGAGTATTGCTTTTAAAGCAGTTATGCATGTGCTGAGCAAAGTAGTCTGCATCATGGAAGTGAATCAAACCATCTTCATGTGCCTTAACGATCTCAGGGTCCAGCAGAAGACGAGCGGTCAGATCCTTTGATACCTCACCGGCCATATAGTCGCGCTGAACGCTGTTCACGGTGGGGTTCTTATTACTGTTCTCTTGATTGATCGCATCATTCTTAGCATCGATGATTTCAAGGATACTGGCATTCGTCTTTTCCTTGTCGCGAATTTCCTGACGGAGCTTTCGCCAGTGGCTATAAGATTCAGCTACATCAGCAAAAGGACTTGCTTTCAACTGCTCAATGACAATATCCTGAATCTGCTCGACAGAAAGAGTGTCTGGCATCTCAGCGATATGATCCGCAATTGCATTCGATACACGAGAGTCAATACCGCCGGGGGTGGTGGTCATCGCCTTTTCGATTGCATTCACGATCTTAGACTTGTCGAACGGAGCTTTTACGCCATTGCGTTTGATTACATACTCCATATTCCATCACCTCCTTATCAATAATAACGCTGCTCGCCCATCATTTTCACAGCATAATCTTCGTACCAACGAGCCTTATCCTCGTCCTGCTCTGCAGCCACACCGGGCTTAGAACCATCACGGAAGCGATACTTGTAGGCATTGCAAATACAGAACCAGCGAACTGCCTCGTCGCCAAACAGCTTACGCATATTCTCAATGCATTCCGTGCCATGATAGTGAGCGGGACCATCCACATACTCATACTGCTGCGCTTCAGGCTGTGTATTGGTATCATCTTTAATCGGGTGCGGCCAGTCAGGATGTTCATCTTCCTCACAGGCACAGCTTTCGTCATTCTCTTCATAACGATCATCCAACTCTACGAACTCGCAGTTATCACAGTCGCCATCACACTCGTTGATATCGTCCTCATCGTCGTCTGTGTCATCGTCACAGTAACAATGATCGTCAATATCGATGTCCTGATTGTGTAAATTCAAAAGCAGGATTCCACGAGTCATAGCTTCAGAATTTTTGATATCACAAACCTTCGCCAAGATATGAAGAGTGTCAGTATCAAGCTTTGCAAGGTTGTCGAAGTCAAAGCGGCCAATATGGTGCCCCTTTTCACTCATACGGCCAGTATCGGTAAGAGTCAGATAATCAATAATACCATCATCGTCGCAGCAATCTTCACAGTCACAATCCGGGGTATCGTCATCCTCAGCAGCTCCATGGAAGACTTCCTCATACAGGTCGTGATAATTCTGATAAATATCGGCCAATAGACCGCGCAGAATGGGTTCTTCCTCGTCAATATTCAGCTGTACAATATAAGTGGCCCATGTTTTTGCACCAAACAGAAACATACCACTTTTATTGAACTCATGGTAAGATTTTGCCCTAACCATGATCATAGGAGGAGTGTATTTGTTAAAATTGTAGACAAGACGTAGGACACCATTTTCATTCAGAATATCGCAATTATTGATATCCATAACAGATTTCTTATTCATATGTACGCTCCTTACTTCTCGATAGTTTTATAAACATCTGCCAGCTTCGGGTGGCGGCCACAGCAGCGGCTCCCCTCGGGACAGAACGGATACTTAGGATTCGCTTCACAGGACGGAACCATCCATGCGGCGAGTTCTGGGCAAACCTGAGCAACCTGGAATTTGATTGCCATAAACAGTCCCCGGATCTCACGCTGAGCACGAGTGCAGAGCCGCAGGTGGCTCATTTCAATCAGTGACCGCGCATTGATGGTGACATATAGCTCAGTGCAACACGCATTTGGCAGCACCGCACGAGCGTCTTCATTGGCAGCACCGTGATACTCTTTCAAGATGCGATAGTCGTTGGCGATATCTGCCATCATACCATCAAATACATCCGCGTCTTCCCCACTGAATGGATTGACATACTGCATAACACTTTCATCACAATAGCGCTGGCTGCGAACACTCAGACTGATATGCCGATGGCGGCTCAACTGCGCCAGAAGCGCCCGACTGACACCGGTGACATGGAACGTAAAGCTGATGTGTTCAAGCACCGAGGTGTGCCCGGTCGCCTTACATCCCTTTGCGATTCGATAAGTCTCGGTCGGCTGCGAATCGTAACAGACACTTGCTGCCAGCTCTGCGATACTGAGCGGATTCTTGTCTGCATCCTTCTTTACCGGCTGTGAATACGAAATCAATTCGACTTTCATTTACTGCCCCTCCTTGATAAAATCATCCACTGTTTTTCTGCCTGTCAAAACCTGTTTCATTTGTTCGGGCGACAATTTATATGTAATAACCTCACCACATTCATATCCGTAGCGCCTAATCTGACGCTCGCATTCTGCTGTGGCGCGTTCTTTGCGGCCAAGCTCTCTTTGATTGATCCCTCGCATGGGACCTCACCTCCCTCCTTATTCAGTATTTACAATCTCTGTTTCAATATCGTATGCGTACTTGCCATACTTTGGGAATGCAATCATCGTGCCATGCGCCCAGAGGAAATAAAATTCATCCAGTTCTGCGACGATTTCGAAGCGTTCTCCATAGCGAAGCCGCCAACAGAGAGATTCATCTTGATAATTAAGTCTTAGATATCGACGTGTCCAATTTTTCATTGCGAATCTCCTTTAAGATTCGGTCGAAAGTTTTCTCAGCGTGAACGAGATCATCAATTGCGCAATCGATATAATCAGGCTCGCAAAACTCAAAATGATTTTGGGCGATTGTAATTTCTCGTAATGCTTGTCGATACCTTTCAAAAAGCCACTTCTCATTGTTCATACACCGTTCCTTTCAAAGCATCGAAATATGGGTCGCCATCTCGTTTTTCCAGCTGAGTCAATTGGCCATCATCGGCCACAGAATATAGACGAAAGTTTTTATAGATCTTATCGCCTTTGATCGTAGCCAGAGACGTGATGACGTAGTTGATATTGTGTTCTTCTGTGCCGTCGGTAAGTTGAACTTCGAGCCGTTCTTTCTTTGGGATGGCTAATTTACTGAAATCAACCATAAGACACCTCACAAATCAGCAAGCTGTGCAGGAGACAAGATGTCTGGAATATCCCAATCTTCTTCCGATTTTCCATTATAAATTCCGTAGAAATATCCTTCGGACGGTACATAAACGACTCGCTGCCAGCCATTCATTCCGTGTGACTCCTTTGGCTCAAAATCACGAGTCAAAAAAATTCTACGGCCTCTGCTACTATAAACGGATGTCTTTATAGGAACCTCTATACATTTGTTGTCCAAAATTCGAAGAATGTGCTTAATGGACTTCTTAGAAAGATTCATAACTTTCTCCTTAGCCGTAGCTTACTTCGTTCTTATCATCACGGAATCGCACAAAAGTCGGGAATTGCAGGGACTCAAGGCCGGTCTTTTTATCCATTGTGACCTCTTTGTACTTTAATTCGATGATACGTCCGATGTAATCACCCTGATTCGCCCACACGGTAGCTCTCGTAGCATCATCAAAACCAGAACCAACACGAAGCTCGTTGCCCTTGTAGTCAACAACCAAAGCGCCCATCGTACCAGCCAGACGGTTCTGGCCCTCTTCAATTGCAGTGACACGAAGATCAACAGTATAAAAACGCTTGATTTTAAGACAGCCTGTGTGACGTGCCCGCTTATAAGGAACCGATGTATTAAGCATGAGCCCTTCCCAATCATGTTTGACTGCATAATCGAGCCACTGAGGAATCACACTTTGATCAGTACCTTCGTAGACCATCGGAACGACTTGGATATTTTTGAGCCCTTTCTGCTCGATCGTAACGGCTAAATCTTCAAGCCATTTACGACGGAGTTTATATGGCGTAACAAAAGAACCATCTTCATAAGGAAGGCTGCCTTTGCCGTTCTCAAACTCATCAGTAGGAATCAAATCAAACACAACGAACTTGATCTGGCTTTTATCTCCATCCGAGTTCAACATACCAGTGCCAACCCGAAATGCCTCGCCGTCTGATAGCCCTCTGCTATTACGGTATACTAGCTCGCCATCGTAGACGTATTCATCAATCAGCGATTCATCACCAAGCTCTTTGATGATGTCGTCCTTAATATGGTCGAGGCCGGTAAACTCTTGTCCCTGACGAGAAATGAACTTGCCACGGTAGAAGGTGCCCCGGTTACCATTCATCTTGCGGCTGAGACTGAACCAGGTGCCCGGCTTGAGTTTGACTTTATCGATAGGATATCCCTGCTGGACTTCCCAGACCGGAATTACCACTTTGCCAAAAATCTTATTGACCGTAGCAGCTTCAACACCCAGAGGCAAATTCTTGGTGAACACTCGAATCAGAAAATCTTTATGTGAAGCATTCCAGTAGATATAACTGGCTGCCATTGACAAAGCCATGTCAGAGCCGGTGTTGCACTCCGCCAGGAATAAGCAGATATCTTGGAAAGTGTGTGGAAATTTATCCACGATTCGCACCTTCTTGTTAATCTTCGCCTTAGAGATTCCTGTTGTGATTTGTGGATCGAGAATGAAATCAAGGAAGAAAAATAACGAATTCTCACCGATCTCGTTTTTTGCATCCAACAAGACTGTTGCCTTATCGGTCTTTTTTGTGGCTTTCTGGAGCTTTTTTGTCAGTGTTTCCAGCTTGTCTAGCAGGACACCGTCCAGAATCAGCTCACCTTCAAAATCAAGTGATGATGTCATCTTCAGTCCCCTTTCTTGTTCTCTTGGTTTTTTGCGGTAGTTCATAATGGGTCAGCGCTTCACGCATTTCGTGGAGAAGAAACGCATGAATCAGCCATGATGTGGTATCTGGCTCACAAAAAATGATCTGACTGTTATATCGAGCAAGCCATGTGGTGAGACTGCCCAGCAATGAAGCAGGTGTCATCTTACTGCGATATGCACCGCGATTGATCTTTTCCCATGAACCGTTTTCAATCAGTATGTAAGTTTTTGCTCCGGCTGCTGCCGCTCTGTCGAACTCTTTAGCGAACCGAATTCGATTCGTTGTGAAGTTGCCGCAGATTTCATCTATGGAATTTTTTCTCTCAATGGTCACCTTATCTGCCAACGAGAATTTTTCGCCATTGGGCAGTGTTACTTCAGCACTATAGTCACCGAAATCCAGCCGCTTACGCATATAAGCACATGGGAACGATGAGAGCCGCTGATGTAGAAGTGGAGTATCCTTTTCGCGGTCATCCACAATAATCACCATTGACTTGAGGATCTGAGTGATTTCGTTATATGTCACTTTGTCACCTCCTTTCACCGCACATGAACGTATTTACGAAGAATCGTTTCTTTGTCGGTCTTGGATTGAACCCACTGGCCCTGCTCGTCCTTTGACCAGCGGCCTTCATCCCGCTCTTCATCAATGCGAAGGATGTCGCCTTTCTCGATTGGGGCAGCTTCCAGAGTGCGGCCTTTCACCTTAAGCCGACGCTGTTGACCGGTTTTGAGGACGTAGGCGCTTACCGTTTTATTGGCGAACTTACCATCAATATCCAAGACGTAGATGTAAGAATCTTTGAGCTTCGGCATTGTAAGCTGGATGTAGCCAAGGTTGTCACCCTCATACTTTATTCTGTCAGTAATAGGAGTCTTTACGGTATCTGTCTTTTCGCAGAGCAGCCGAACAATTTTCATCCAGTCTACGTTAACATATTTCTTTTCAGTCTCTTTCTCACACAGTTTGGCCATGATGTCGTGAGACAGAAGCTTGTCCATCTCGTCCTTATTGAGCTGTTTTGCATCAAGGAAGTTATTGAAGATATCAACCTGTTCCAACAACTGATTTGGATTGCCGAATTCAGAAAAGAAATCAAGCTCAATTAGAATCCCTAACTGCCGACTGTCCGCAATTTTTCTTTTCTGGTTCATCAACAACAAGTCAATGAAAGAATCGAATTTATGGTTGCGGAGCTTATAAAACTCCCGACTAAGCCGCTTGTTCAGGTACTTGATAGACTCCATTCCCTGATAGATTTTCTTATCTGTCTTATCGTAGACATATTCATCCCGGGAATGGCGAAACTTGATTGGCATGATCTGGATGCCACGTTCGTTCGCAAGCTTGGTCGCATTGACGATTTTTTCTTGCGTGTCCGCAGTGTTCAGAAGTGCCGTTACAAATTCGTGAGTGTAGTAATAGCGATAATACGCACAATAATATGTAAGGATCGAGTACCCGGTAGCATGGTTCAAACCAAACTGATAAGAGGCCGAATTCTCGATAACCTGCAAGAATTCTTTTGCTTCTGTCTCAGCTGTTTCTCTTGGCTTCGTTGAGTGATTACAATAGCCGTTCAGGATACGAGGCATTGCCGCATCCAACTCCGCTTTGTTCTTATGACCGATTGCACGACGAATACTATCTGCATCACCGCCGCTCATATCACAGAACTGTTGGAGGAATGCAATAGTCTGTTCCTGAAAGACTAGCCAACCTAAGCTATCTTTTAACAGTTCGTCGATTTCAGGTGATGGATTGTGATTTGCTTCATGCCGGAAGAGCTTGTCTCTGTAAGAAGCGCCGCCGGGTCGAATGGCTGCCGTGACCAAGCTCAAATCTGCGATGCTGTGAACATCGTATTTTTTGAGCGAATCAAAAGCGAAGTCTTCAACGAACTGGAAAATGCCAACCGGAGACGTTTTCATATCTGCCCAAACTGCCTGGTCATCGAAATCCATTTCCCAAGTGTGCGGGTACGGAATGTCAGCCAGCTTACAGGTCTTATCAATAACAGACACTGTATCAAGACCGAGGATATCGTACTTTGCCAGACCAACTGCATGAGATGCTTCCATGTCAAGACACAGAATAGGCAGACCGTCTTTATCTTGGAAGACACCATACCTTTTATAAAGGTCGATTGGAGCGATGATGACACCAGCCGGATGGTGAGACAGTGACACGATTGTTCCCTGCAATCCATCGAAATAGTAGAAGATATCAGGATGATCCGCACGGCACTTTTCAGCGCTGACATCGTATTCCTTTTTCACTTTTGCGATTCGATCAAGGGAATAAGGATTCTTGGATTCATCTACATCTGGGTTTTCTCGCTTCCAGACTTTAGCAAGGGCTCGTCCAATCTCGTCGATTGTCGCTTTCCCTGCCAGAGTACCCATAGCCAGAACGTATGCACATTTCTCGCGGCCGAACGATTCAAAGATGTGGTTGTAAATCATGGGGCGATAAGCATCCGGCACATCGATATCAATATCACCAATCTCAACACGGTTTTCATTACAGAAGCGCGAGAACACCAGATTCCAGCGAGCCGGGTCAACATCGATAATGTCTGTGACGAATGCACACCGAGAACCTGCAACAGAACCACGACTTGGTCCAAATGGAATACCTTCATTTTTGCCCCAAATCATCAGGTCGCTCATAGAAAGCATAAAGCCCAGCATATTGGTTTTCTTGAAGACTGTAAGCTCTTCTTCTACATCCGCCCTAAACTGTGCGACTTCATATTCAGGAATGATACCGCGATGAATTTTGTCATTCAGCATATCATGGGTTCGTTTGATATAAACCTTGGCATCTGATTCAGAGGTCCCAGTCAAAATGGGATATCGTGCCTTTGTGCTCAGAGTGAAATCGTTGACACTATCGGCCATCCGATTCGTATTCTCGATTGCTTCCATCCAGACTTCACGAGGGAGCGCATCTTGCACAGTGAACGCATCGACTAGTTCATTGTAAGATTTGAAAGTTAAATCAAACTCGTCTTCGCCAGTGAATTCGATTCCCTTGCCCATCATAAGGATTTTACGGCACTCTGCTTTATACGCATTCAGACTATGGGTATCAGTTGCAGCAATCAGTGGCTTGTGATATTTCTTAGAAAGCTCCCAGAGATACTGGTTATATTCCTTTTGATCGTCACAATCGTGATACTGAATCTCATAATAGTCATAAGTCTTGCATAGTTTGTCATAGACTTCTTGACGAAATCCATCACATTCTGACGTGTATTTACGAAGTGGACTTGCCAGGCAGGCAGAGATTTTGATGATGTTATCAGACAGACCAAAGAACTCTTCAAAAGTAATGCGCGGCTTATAATACTTGTGGTCAGCATCATAAGATGTGCCCATTACTTTGTTTAGTTCCAGAACACCACGAGCATTTTTGCAAAGAAGAATCGTATGGAAGTTGTCGCGAACTTTATAGCGTTCGGCATCCATCATTTTACCGATTTCCTCTTGTGCTTCCTGCGGGTCCCATCCCTGATAAGATTCATAAACCTCGTCTGGAATCTCTGGATAGTGATATATCTCAGAAGTAAGATACACTTCGCAACCAACGATAAACTTCAACCCCTTCTTTTCTGCGTACTGTTTCTTTTCAGTCCAGTTAAGGTTGTAACCATGGTTGGTAGAAGCAATCGCTTTCATTCCGTAAGAAGCAGCGAGATCAACATAGTCTTCCCATTTTGTACAAGAATCAAGGAGCGAACCTTTATCGTCGTGCAAATGGTATACAACATAGTTTTGCTCCATGAATCCTCCTTAAAACAAATCGTCTATACCGACCACGTTTGGGTCTTTTGCCGCATAAAACGGCCGTTTGTTGATGCAATCCCGAAGCGGTTCACAGGTTTTGCGATGACCACAGAGATTGGTACAGAAGAAATTGGGATTGCCATTTTTTTCTTCAATCTCTCGTGCAGGCCATTCGCCACTGCGTTTCCGCTCCTCGAACTCGTCCGCTGTTTCGTTTATGTAATCGATACATTCTTTGCGCAGTTCATCGGTGACAGGATACGGTCTGACATATGTAGTCAATTTGAACTGGCAGCGAATATCTTCCGGCAGATCATTGATATCGTTTGATTCGATAAATGCCTGGGTAACAATTTCGATCTGCTCACTGTCATACCCGGCGGCTTTCATCTTGGAACGAACTGTAGACCGCAGCGTGTAACCCACTTTGCATCGATCGAGCACCTTTTCGGCTGGTTTTGCACGTTTTCCGAATCCGGTTTCGTATGTAATCTTGCAGTATTTCACCATGATCCAACAAGGAACGGCCGTTTTGAACCCAGCCTGTTCAAGCGCCAGAGTGTACGCGACAAGCTGACGACCATAGTGAAGCAGATCTTCATCCTTAAACTGACTGGAAGTCTTGATATCCAACACCTGCAGCCGCCCGTCTGGCAGGACACGAATCAAATCCGCATAACCTTGAAGATAGCGATCATCACGAAGCTTCAGAATAAGCAGCTTTTCGACTTCGTACTCACCCTTTGGACTAACCCAATCACGAGCCATACAACGCATGTTTGAGATCCATTTATCGCGGATGCCATTGCCGCCATCTCTCGTTTTGGGAAAATCAATCCCAAGCATATCGAGTTCGTCCAGACCGTTTTCAATGGCAGGACCGATATCCGCTTCCGTGTTCTTCCCTTCAATGATTCCTTCCAGCGTATCGTGGACCACAGTACCAAGAGATGAGTACACATTGGCACACTGTTCGCGCTTTTCGATATATGTAAGATACGCATTATACGGACAATCATGGATGGTGCCGAGCTTTGAATAGCTGTACACCTGCGCCCCTTTGTCATACAGTGCCTGCAGCTCTGGCGCGATTACTCTTTGTCCCATTTACATCACTCCTCTACCCACTTCACACACTTTGTTATTCCCTCTTTGTAAGCGTCTTTACCAAGATCAGCGATATTCATTTTGGAGCCCTCACGAATCAATCCATCAGGCCAAATGTATCCGACCTTAGTTTTTAAGATCGGATTGTTCACGATAAGTTTTTCACATTCGTTGACCAGGTGCTCTTCTTCAAGCCCTTCATCGTAAGCCAGAATGATTTTCTTTGGCAGCAGTCGTTTGATGTATTTGGTTTGCGTATCTGATACATGACAGCCACACGTTGCAAGGGCAATATTGCAGCCAAACGAATCGCACTGCTGGACTGCCTTTTCAGATTCAAACAGAACGATATTCCCTGTTTCCTGAATCCGATGATAATTCTCAGCGTACCCAAACAGTGTTTTACTGCGTGGACAAGCGATCAATGGATACCAGCGTTTATCGTGTTCACACTCGTAATTGGCGCGGCCCATGATGCCAACCAAAGAACCATCGGTTGCACGTTCTGGGATCGTGATTCGATTTGATTCCACATCATAACCAACACCGAATTTTTGCTGAGTATCCAGGCTGATACCATCTTTGATGAAGCGGAGATTGTATTTGTTGGCATACGGTTCCAGAGTCTCCTCCGGGTACGTTTTCAAATCTTCCATCTCTTCTTCATAGTCGGGCATCAGTTTTAAAAAGAATCCACCGAACGGCCAATGCGTTTTGATGTTGACTTCTTCTTCTGAGATGCCAGCCTTTTGTGCAGCGAATTTCAAAGAATCTGGAAACGAACATCTTTTGACATCCATAATCAGACTAAAAAGATTCCCCTTTTGGTTTGTAGAGAAAACAAAGAACCGAAGCGTGCCGCAATCAAGCATACAACTGGTTGGATTTCGCTGCTCTTCCCGAGCGAACCGCAGATTATTTTTGAGAGGATTGAACTTGATATTTTCAAAGCCAAGTGCTTCAAGGATCTGAATGATTTTGTCTGGCTGATTTTCAAGCTTAGACGTTAATACATTGACATCCATTCATATCGAAGCCTCCCTTCTTATTTATCTGCGGTCGTATTGGCCATGGTCATTTACAATGGTACAGAAACCAATTTCGATCCAACGGTTCCAAGCTGAATCCCACTGATAAAGAAGGGTTTGACCATCTTCATCAGAACGAGTTTTATTCAGAAAAAGAACCATATATTTTTTGTCTTTATCCATGATGAATGGCTCTTTGATTTTTGGATTATCCTTATTCCGCCGATAGGGATTGCAATCAAATTTCTCACCGGTATATTCGTCCTGCCAACATGCCCTGGCAAAGACAGCTTGAGCCACCACTTCTTTTATCTGTTTTGAGTTTGACAGACAAGTTGCGTCAAGCCAACGCTGATTCGTAGTATGTAATGCCAACTGGAAAGTGCAGATCATAGCGACCTGTTCTTTTGAAACGGTATTAAAAATGCGACGGCTGTTCATCAACAATGCCTGCCACATCTTATCGTCAATACCGTCATCCGATTTCATGGTGTCGTAGATGATTGCCTTTGTGCCAGATCTTGCAAGACGCTTGATGTACTGAAGCACTTTAGAAGTGTCGTTTTCGAACATTTTTACAAAGCGAATATTGGAATACTTTTCTTTTGTAATAGCTGCTGCTTTACGAAGCATCTCCAATTCTTCTTCATTAAAATGGCCAAGACTGAGCTTTTTACGAGTGATTTTCCAGTAGTCCAATTCTTTCGTGAGAATGTGAACCAGTAACATGTTTTTATATGCCTTGCTCTGCATCTCGTTTGAAATAATCGCAACGCCTGTACCACCTTCTGCAAATGGGAGAACCATATTTTCAAAGATAAAACTTGATTTTCCTGTGCCGCTGTGACCGGCAAACAAATACATATCCCCAACAGGAGCGCCAAGTGTCAGGTAATTCAATAGAGGTGCTCCAGCTGCATAACTGATTCCCTGATCCATGCCGGCATTGCACTGCTGGATGTATTTTTCATCAACAACAAGATTTTCGATCTTTGAATCGTTGCCGGTTGTCAGCGCCACGCTGTTATTGAGCAGCTCGAAAGTGTTATACACATCTTCGTTCGTAGCATCATCAAAGCGTTCTGGGTGACTGAGCAGCTCATCATACTTGGTGGCTAAGATTTTAAGCGTATTCATTTTGGCGATTTGGTTATAATAGCTGTCCGTATTTTCTGGATCGACCAGATCCATCATCGCCTTACAAGCACGCCAGCCGTTCAGCTCTTCGTAGTGCCGACGGAGTGTTGGTTTGTCCGCCAGATATGTATCGAGAGTGATATTATCGATATTAGAAAAACCCTGCCGACGAATGCCGCGACCGACCATGAAATAGAAGACCTGTTCTTCACAGATCAAGGTTTTATCTGTTCCTTCGTTGATGTTTTTGTAATCGTCGTATCGCTGGGGATCTTTCCACAGACAAAAAACAAAGCTTGCTTCGGCCTGTACACGATTTGCTTCGATCTTTTCAATCGCCTTGGTTAAATCCATAAATCGTCACCTCCTAGCAAGCTGCTAACATCTTTTCCTTTGTGTGTAGTACCGATCATTGACAGGTCGATCATTGTGTCAAGATTTGGTTCTGCATTATTCTTAACAGTCTTTTCTGCTTTATCTTTTTCACGCCGGTAAACAGCGCCGATATTGTTGCGAATGATCGCCATCAGATAACTACACTTTCCTGCGTCATCCTCGAACTTCTTATTCTGCATTGCCCACCGAATCGACTTTTCGTTTTCATCCATGGTTTGCTGAATGATTTCATCCGAGTAGAAATCCAGTTCCTTCAGCCTGCGAAATACGATTGTTGGCATTGGCTGGCCATTTTCCGGGTCATATCCAATAAAATCCGCAATCGTATCGCATAGCTTCCTATAAGATTCCATCGTGCGGCCTGGCTTCTTTTGAGGAGCTGGCTTATTCTTTTTCGCCTTTTCCCTGCGCCGCCCGGCCAACCACGCCTGATAAACCGCTTCCGATTGAAAGTAGCGATTGTTTGGCGCTTTATAAAATTGACTTCTGGGGCCTTGCACCCCGGTAGCCATACATTTAACTGTAGGTTCCTTTGCCATATTTCCTACCTCGACATACCCACCATCCCGCCCTGCGTATTTACTTCAGAATGACCATATAAAGTGTGAATGGTTAGACCAAAGAATAAACGCGTTTTAATGCGTCAATAGGAAATTCCGGATCAGAGAACTTAAGACCAACCTCATCGCGGATTGCCTTGATCTGAGCCTTAACATCGGCAGAAGCGTTACCAAAACGATCCTGGATAGCGCTGATCCACTCGGCACGGTGAGGCTCGTCCTCTTCAGCCTGAGCTGCAGCACGATTTTCTGCATCTTTACGACGAGCGATTTCTGCCGTCTTTTCCTGCTGTGCGGCCTCTTCCTTCTGACGGGCAGCCATATCAGCGTCAGTCATCGGCTTCATAGTGGCAGAGTTCTTAACGCCCTCTTCAAACGCTTCGACAAAAGCCTTTGGGGTGAAAGGAACCTTTTCAGGCAGACCATGGAAACGGGAACCAGCATCCAGACTTGCAGTAGCACGCAGATACAGGACACGATTTTCTCCAGTAACCTTCTTATCCTTGATTTCACGATCAAAGACCGCCATCATAACCATCTGGGCGGTGTCAGCAATAGCACCATACACCTTATCCATCAGGTTATTGGTCCAAACCTGATATTCTTCACCAGTGACCATATCAGTACGAGTCTTTTCCTTGACGTGAGACAGGATGAACACGGCGATACCGGCATCTTCCAGACGAGTGATCTGATCTTGAATCAGTGCAATCACACGGTCAAGCCCACGACCGTAGCCTCCAAATGCATCATTTATGCTTTTACACGGCTTACCGGTCTCCTTACGAGACAACCGAATGGCCTCCTGTGCAGCGATATCATACAGGCAATCCAAGGTATCGATTGCAACCAGCTTAATACCGTAGTCCTTATTGTTCTCGACGATATCATCAACAATCTGAATGAAACCACGGCTGTCGGTCTCTTCGTCGTAATCCTGATTAAAAACCTTCGCTTCTTCAACCTGCAGATCATCCAGAGCGTGATAACCATTCTCAGCGCCACAGGAAATCAGTAGACCCTTGGTTGCGTCACCATACTTCTCTTTGATCAGATCACGAATGAAAGTAGTTTTACCGATCTTGCGAATTCCGAGCAGCATATAATGAGGATAGCTGCCAAGGTCTGCCTTAATACGATTGATTTTAAAACCCATTATGTATTCTCCTTTTTAATTTTCATTCCATGGTAAATCGACAGAATCAAAACATGGTGTCGATATCGTCCTCATCGTCTGCCGGAGCCTCGACTGCAGGAGCAGCCTTTGCCTTGGCCTTAGCCTTGGAGCCGCCATTCATCATATCGTCCACGCTTTCATCAGCCGCCGGGGTCCAGATCTCATCCTCGAACTCACGAGCAGTGTAACCAGAATCAGCTGCAGTCTTGCACTCCTCAAACTCGCCAGTCAGAATGGGCTTTACCAGACGCAGCTCCTTTTCCCGATCACCGAGGATATTCCCACGCGGCTTGAAATCTTCCATCTTAGAGATACCGAGTTCGACCTGTTCCCGCTGCTGTTCAGTGAGGCTGTCCATAGTAAACGGAACCTCCTCAGCGCCATTGACGACAGCAATCTGCCAGTTCATATGGACAGGATTGCGAGACTTGGTTTCCAGATAGCGCATCTTGTAATCGTGGATTGCCTTGTGCTTCGGCTTGTCCATATCAAAAACAGCTGTATTGAACACGGTGTCGATCTGGAACATCTTCTGTGCGCCATCTGTCTTAGACCACATCGGGGTGTAGCAATGCATCATAATCTTGCCGTCATCCTTCAGAGTGGTTGTATCCATGCTGTCCTTGTCGTAATACAGATCCAGATTCATAGTCAGATGGGGAATGTCCTTCTCGCCAGGCATATACACGTTCTGGATCTGATACTCACGATAAACCTGATCCTTGTATTTACCGGTGCCTGGACGCAGAACGAACTTACCAGTAACAACAATATCGTCCTCATAACCGGCCAGAGCGGACTCCAGATACTCGATCATGTCCCACTCGGTGATGAACTCTTTGCGCTCGCCCAGGTTCACTGTGAACTTTTTGGTGCTGGCAACGGTCTTGATCACATCTTCGTCCAGACGATTACTCCACGCGACCTCGATATTGTTTCGGTCAATATCCATGGTCTTGATCTCGTCATTCTTAAAGCCTTCCAGCTTGACATAACCAAGATTATTTCCGGCTTTGATACCAAAGTTAATGCTGATTTTCTCACCCTTGTCGTAGGTGTCGCGCTTCACGAACGGGACCTTTTTGGAAACGGTGACCTTTCCGCAAAAGCTAAAGCGAGAGTAAACGTTGTTTTCCTTACTTGCCATATGTACCTCCTATGTAATCAGTTATCAATAATCGGATTCTTCAGTAGTCTTATGTTCCCACTCCGGCACCCTTGGGGCAAAGGGAACAACGAGGGGTTTGTGTTTGCATCTGGACATGAATTCATCTGCCAGCTTGTCATAACAGTCAGAGCAGAGAGAGAACTTCATATAGTCCCCATCACGCTTGCTCCCGTAGAAGAAAGGCAGTTCCAGGTTACCAAGATTGGTCTCATCGCAGGTGTCCAGAGTCTTACCACAAAAATTACAAGTCATATTGTTTTCTCCTATCTAATTTGACGAAATGCTATCGAATCAAATCAGGAGATGCACGTCCATACAGCATCTGTACTCCCCTTTCGATTTACTATTTATAAATTCACTTCAGTTCAATGATGTCATCAAAGAGCATCACGTATTCATCCGTGTATTTATTTCCATGGAAGTGGCCAAAGTACCACATCGGCTCTTGGTACGCCGGGAATAAGGAGTAGATTTCATCAAAGAATTGTTCTGTTGACTTGTCTACTGTGCTCTGATCAATGCCAGAGATGAAAAGCTCAGTTGGCTCGAACCGCAGTGGGCAGGTATGGGTCAACATAATATCGATTTGTTTTTCCGTTGCCATCAACCGTACCAGCCCCTTTGTGAGTTCATTTGGCTGTTCGTCCGGCCACCAATGCCAACCGCGCCGCAGACGATAATACTTATCAACCGAATAAGCACCGCCACAAACAAGTGCAGTCAACACACGGTCGGATGTAAAAATCGTATATACGGCACCGTCGATGGCAAAATACTGGTTAGGGTGTTCTGCGTGCCACAACATCGGACCCTGAATCGCTCCCTCTGTGACTTCGACTTCTTGATATCCATCTGCTTCGGTAGGCCGCCGCTCGTGATTGCCATGAATACAGAACAGTTTTGCTGGAATTTCATCCGCAATATTCTTGATGTACATCTCCTGTGGGTGATCCTCGCCATAATAATTCAAACCGACATCACCCAAACAGATAAACCATTCTGCGTCTGAATGCGATTTACTAAAACTTTTCAGGTTATAAAATCGTCCCGGGTCGCCGTGGATATCACCTGTCATGTAAACTGCCATCTGGAAACTCCTTTTCAAAAAAATCTTTACAGGCGGACTCAAATTTACAGCCTTCACAGCTGAGAACTGCTGCCAGCCTTGCATGACATACCTCGCTGATGCCTTCGTTTTCTTTTGTGAAGTTCTTAAAACGATCAAACGAATATTTGTGGCTCATTACACACTTTCTCCTTTTTTAATCATACAAATGAGAAATTGGTGTATCAAGATCGTTGCAAACACTCTCATATTTGCATTTGTTGCAATTCCAGTCTTTCAATCTCCATGTTATTTCTTTAGGCCGATATTCATGTTTTTTGCATTCAGTAATTGCGTCACTAATAGCTTTTTTAAGATTTTCAGGCGTTGTCATCTGTGAACCCCCATTCGATTCGTTTTTTTTTGGTTGTGCTAGTGTGACTCGAACACACGATCAGGGAGTCAAAGTCCCTTGCCTTGACCGACTTGGCTATAGCACATTATATAAGGCGGCACCCAGTGCTACCTGAGCACCGCCGTGAGTTTTAAATCTTAGAAGTTGGACCACGGAAGAGATAACCAGCCGCAAAAGAAGCCAGCATCAATCCGCCCACAATCCAAATTGCTTTACTGATTTCAATCCAGATCAATCTGAATCACCTCAGTTCTCAATTCGCAGGAAACTGATGTCCGTAGACTGGTACACGCTTGCATCACTGCTTAGAGTGCCAGCAGCTTTATCAGCCTGATACTTTGCATTACCGGAGCCAGTGATGATCAATCGATTCTGATCAATGCCCTGAGATGCCAGATAATTTGCAACAGTCTGAGCGCGATTGGCGCTGAGCTGCTTGCCAACATCAGTCTGGTTATCTGCATTGATATTGCCATTGATAACGATCATAGTTCCATCCAGAGTCTTAGCGATATCCACGAAATCATTCAGGACAGAGGCGGCGCTTGCCTGATCGGTAAACACAGAAGAATCAGGGACAAATGTTACATTGGCGGTCTTACTCAGCATAGAATCATAATCCAGATTATCAGTGACCTGCTGGGTGATATTAGCGCGAATTTCGTCACTTACAGTCACCTTAGTGGTAGCATTTGCCGCAGAAGTAGACTTAAAATCACCTTTCAGAGCGTCAATATAAGTGGTATCGAAAATCGTATTCACAAGGTCGCGATTGACAGATTCGCCCAGAGCCTCCCAGATATCGCACATCTGGTTATAGATCATGGGAGCGGTATCGTTCAGAATGTTGTAATTATCCTTCCAACTAGCCATCTTTGCGTTGGCATAAGTAGCGTCGATATCTGCATCACTGGAAGTAGAGTACATCGGGAACACTTCACGGGCTGCTTCGTAATTGATGGGCTGATCATAAGACATCAGAATACCCTTGACGAACTTCTTGACAGTATCTTCGTGAGCTGCTGCCCAATCGGCATCAAACACAATGCCGTCCATGACCAGAGAAGAAGAGGACTTGGTATCAAAAACAACGGTGCTGTTGGTATAGGTCTTGGCCTGAGTCAGGTACGGCTCCCATGTTGCAGCAACATCGATCTGACCAGCAAAGTATGCTTTAGCAGTATCATCTGCCGTACCGAACATGATCAGGTTGTTCATAATGGTTGCCTTATCCGCATCGGACAGGTTGGAATTATTGACAAACCAAGCGACCAGGGTTTCGGCCTCAGAGAATTCAGGAACGCCGATCTTTGCATTGACCCACGAATTCACATCCGCAAACTGAGTGGAAGCGATAATACCGTCGCCGCCATAGCTGTAGTTGGTAAACACCGGCATGATGATATTCTTACCGGCATCCGTAAACTTCTGAGACAGGAACGCGACACGGTTCGTAGTATAACCAGCGGCCTGCAGATCACCAGAGATCAGTGCATTGCTTGACTCAGTAGCGTCGTTGATGACATTGATATTCACCTTGATGCCGAGCTGGTCAAATACAGAGCCTGGCTGAGTGGTGAGACCCCCATTTGCAGTGATACAGCTCAACCATCCCGCCCACTCATCCAGAGACAGATTGATCGTGTCGTCGCTAGTTGATGCATTCGTGGTGACATTCGTGGCAGGCTTATCAGACGCAGTTGGCTTTTTCTTGTCGAACTTGATCACACCGCCCTTGATGCCACCAACGACACCAATAGCAACAGCCACAGCAAGGACCACACCAACAACAGCGCGGCCAGCCTTAGTCAATTTGAACTTAGACATGTTATTCTCTCCTATTTAATTTTGATTTTATTTCTTGGACTGAGTGTTCAATCCAGAAGACTTTGTAAGGGTATTCAGATCAGGAATGCTGTAAGTTGTTACGTTTGGATTGCTCTTTTTAAGACTATCCAGATACGAACTCACTTTATAGTCGGCCGTGTTTGCATCCGCCTTATCCAGCTTTCCTTCTCGACTGGTCTGATACAGGACTTTTGCGCCCGCTGCCTTTTCGCGACTCTCCTGCAGACCATCACGAGTAGCATTGAGCATTTTATCTGTGCCAGTGGAGGCACGCAAACGATCCAGATTAGAATATACATCTGCCACCTGTTCGTTCGCCTTCAATTCGGCTACCACATCCTTGCTTTCGCGCTTCAAAGCAACCAACTGATTTTCAAGCTTTTCCTTGATTGCCTTGACCTCTTCTGCCGCTGGTTTCATTTTTTGGAACTGAGCAGATAGGTTCTCGGCTTTATCGAGCTCTTCCTGTAAAAGACGAGCGTAAGTGGTTGCAGACTCTTCATCACCGCGACTCATAGCAGCCTTTGCACGTTCATCGTAACCCTTCGCCTGCTTCTGACAGACAGCGTAGTTATCCTGAATCGTCTTGAGCTTACCCGTCAGGTCGCGCAGAGTATTGCAGGCATCTGTGTATTTCTCAGTCATCTCATCGATCTTCTGAGCATAGATAGCGCGGGCACCATCTGGTGTCTTGGCTGTATCCTGCACAAAGACCTGCAAGAAACCACCGGCAAGAGCTTTGAGCTGCTGACGGAATGACGGAAACAGAATTAAACTGCCAACAAAGGCGAAACCAACACAGAGAAATGTAAACTCAGCAATCGTGAAAGAAAACATTACTGGGCGACCTCCTTCCCGGCGGGCTCCGTCTTATCCTCTTCGATAAATTCCTCGATAGAAGAAATCATCTTAAGTTCATCCTGAACTGTATTGGTGATCTTTTCGATGGCCGCACCAGCTTCAACGTTGCGATTCGTCAAAGCTTCGATCTGTTCCTTCATAGATTCGATCTGCTGGTCGTTGCTCTTCATCTCGTCAAACAGAGCATTCATCTTGTCGTTACCAACAGCCCGCAGAAGCTCCTTGCGCTGCTTCGCATCAGAGATAATCGCGGCCGCATCATAACCAAGCGTCGTCATCAGGTTCTTGACCGTTGCTCGTTTTGTTTTGGTGGGCATCTCAGACGGGAATGTATCGATCACATCTTTGATCTTGTAGACAGTAACAGCGTCGGCAGGATTCATACCATTGGTCTCATAAACCGCCCGGACATCGATGGTATCGCCCTCAGGAACCTCGACCTGAACCGGTTCGTCCTCTGGGAAATCTCCATTGATGTAATGATCTCCGACGCCACTACAAACGCGAAGCTCATTCGTGGTATCCGGCATATCATACTCAGAAGCAGCTACACCCTCAACAAGACCGAGTTTTTCAAATAGACTTTTCTTCGCCATAATTTTTCTCCTCGTTTTCTTTTTTTATTACGCCATAACCTACTTGCTTTCCATCACGAATCTCAGCAAAATCCCCACAATAGCACCAATTATGTGACTCAATAAATTCAATAAATAAACTTATTGACTCCTCCCAGCTTGTATTATCTGGAATACTCAGACATCCCATAATTTTAATTTCATGTGCCATAATTTTTCTCCTTATTTGATTTATAAATTGGATCACCACTAGTCCCGTCCGGCTTCACATAGTAACCATCTCGAATCTCACTAAAACCGCCACCGTAATACCAGCCATGAGATTCGACAAAGTTCAGAAACAAATCTGCAACCTCATCCCAGTTGGCATCTTCTGGGATGGTCAAACAACCACATAATTCAATTTCGTGCGACATGTTGTCCTCCTTACGAAAACTTCCACTTGAAAGCCTTCTTGATACAGATATTTGTGACCCAGTCAAACAGAATACTGAAAATCACAATGGCTAAAATACCAACAAACACCAGAGATGTACGGCCACGAGCGGACGAAGTATAGATCAGATATCCAATACCGTACTTCGCATTCACTGTCTCGGCCACTGCGATATAGGTCCAACCGATGGCATACATTGTGGCGAATGACTGACAGATGGAAGGTGCTGCGATTGGGAAGATGATTCGTGTTACTGTGCTAAACTTCCCTGCTCCATCAATGCTGGCCGCCTCGATCACATCATCACTGACATCATCCAGAGCGATTAAAACGCTTGGAAGCATGAACACAAAGCTGGCTACAAATAAGAAAGCGACCTTCATTTTCTCTCCGATTCCAAACCACATAGTCAACAGTGGATAGAAGGCAGTGACTGGCAAAAACCGCATTGCTCGAATTGCTGGATAGAGCAGCTTTTGAAGCGGACGACAGATTTTCATCAGACAGCCAAGAGGAATGGAGATGCCGGCACTCAAAGCGGCTGCCACCGTAATGCGAACCAGCGAATATCGGAATGCTTTCAACATCGTTCCATTTTGGATCAACAGGAAGAATTCCCGAAATACAGCGCCTTTCTGTGGAACAAAAATTGGCGAAGTCAGAGCCGCGCCAATGTCCCAGATAATCGCCAACAGAATCAGAAGGATCACACGATAGATCCAATCTTTCTTCGTCGTTTTCATTTTGATACCTCACAATATTTAATTTTCAAAAAATGGCCTGTACCGGAATTGAACCGATGTCTCCGCCGTGAAAAGGCAGCATCTTCACCTCTTGACTAACAGGCCATAGTACGCGGCAAGCAAGATTCGAACTCGCGGATGTATTTACCATCAATGGATTTCAAGTCCACCGCTTTAAACCACTCAGCCATTGCCGCATATAAAAGAGGGTTATCCGCCCTCTGTTTTTCTTTTCTCGATCTCTTTATCAACATCTTCCAGAAAGCTCATCCAGTTTTGAAGATCAAACTCGTCTCCAAAATCAAACCCTTCATCCAGACGCTGATATAGATCCCGCTGAAAGCACCATAGCGTTTTATCTGTCAACTCGCTCAGATGCGGTGTAATGAAATCGATCACAAGACCAGGCATATATGTTCTGCGCCCGACTGCGTATCGAACAGCACAATTACAAATGGCACCGAAGTCATCATCATGCGGATCGATCATTGCCATAATCGTTGAGCTCCTCTTTAATTTGTTCATTTCTGATTTGATTCGTCCTGTGCTTCGCAAGACGCTTATCGCGAAGTTTTGCCTTTGCCTAGTTATTTCGAACTCCACTCCAACGTCCGTATCGATGTTCAAATTCATCAGCACCCCAACCCTGATGGCCTATGATGCCTTTGTAAATTTGCTGCTGTTTCACAAGATTAGCTCCTTTCTATAAAATAAGGGATACTGTTATGTAATTTGTTTGGCACGCCCAGCTGTTTTCGAAACAACACATACAGGTTTTAGAGACCTGACTTCTACCTTTGAATTATGGGCGCTCATACTGGTGCGACCGGTGGGTTACGATCCCGCTACCCCTTGATTAAAAGTCAAGTGCTCTACCAATTGAGCTACGATCGCATATAAAAGTCGGCTTACGCACCCTCGCGAGTTGGCATCATCACCGATAATCAAGGCTGCCATTGTAATAGTAACCGCCCCTAAAAGGCTAATCCTTTGTTCTGCGCAATTTAAGAATCACTTACTTGGTGAGCCAGGTTGGAGTCGAACCAACGATGTTTCAAATGTCACAGAGTTACAGTCTGCTATCTTCGCCACTAGATATACTGACCCATATAAAATGCCTACTCATTTCAGAATGATGTGATGATGTACACTTTCAACAACATAATGAACTTTCGGACTTGTCGTGGCCGGAGTTTAACCGACATCAAGCAGTTTCCTGCCGTGCTACCTTTTGTTCTGCTACACGACCATATAAACTGTTTTCGAGTTGGTGAGACTCACGCACAGTTGCGTTCGGAATGCGGATCTTACATCGTCAGCGCACGCAGTTTAACCAAGCTTGCTACATCGACCACTGACCAGCCCTGTGAAGGCTCGCTATTCCTGATGGTGGTCCCGGCTGGAATCGAACCAGCGACACGGGGATTTTCAGTCCCCTGCTCTACCGACTGAGCTACAGAACCATATTTACCTTGCCTTTTTATGCCACTACTATGATTCTCGCAGGGGGTACCTCCCCGCTACATAGGACAAGGAATAGTAGACATAATTTTGAAGCGAGTGGGGTTCGAACCCTGCATCTCTGGTGGACCGTAGCCGCCAGCACTTTTCCCCTTTTAAGCTATCGCTCCATATAAACGGCAGGTATTGTTACGCCCCTGCCAAGGCGCTCACCATCTACCAGCCATGTGGTAAACAACGGGACTTATGTAATCGATCCACAAACCTGTGCCCATGGATTTTATAAATCTTTGACCTGTATGCTTTGTTCTTTGACCTTTAGCTAAGAGTTTAAGCTTTGAACTTTCAACCTTTAACCTTTAATCGTAAACTTTAAGCTTTCCGTACATCATCCATAATTGAGCGATATAGCGCTCGATGTTTTTGGATATCGGATTTGAACCGATGTAACAACCTTTATATGGTTGCGTCTTAACCTCTTGACTAATCCTAAAACCAAGTATTGTTCTTTAAAATATTAGAACACTTGTATTATGACGGCGTATCAGGCCACCTTTTATAAGTGACGACTTGCTTTTTATTATTTTGATTTCGCCAAAAACAGTGCTGTCACCAGCAAAAAGCGAACGATCACAGTTTGTTATTTTCGATAGACAGTGAATACAGTGTGCTTTCTGAGAGATCAGTATTCGATGGTGATCTCTGTGATTGCATTAGAAGCAGACAGGACTGCATCGACCTCGGCTTTGAACTTATCGATCTTGGCGGCGAGTTCATCCTTAGCCTTCTTGATGTCAATACCATCGATCAGAACCATAGTTTCGCGCTCAATATAGCTGTCACGTGCGTCTCGAATAGCCTCAGGGTCCATGTTGCTCTTTTCAGAAGCAGATGCAAGACCCTTAGTGTAATCATCCGCACGATCACTCAGACGGGCATTGGTCGTTTCGATCGTGGCAATGGCGCTGGAATACTGACGCTCCATCATAGCGAGCAGCTCACGCTTGAACTCGATACCGTGCTGATTCATATAGATAGCCTCCGCAACAGTATAGACAACACCATCAATGGTCACATGAGTCTCTGCATTGGACTTTGAGATCGCACGCTTGATCGCATCGTGACGAGCAATCAGATCCTTGATGGAGTCCAGAGAACTCTGTGCGTCCTTCTTGTAATCTTCGATAGGCACACCGTTTAGCTTTTTCATGCTCTGCTTGGCTGCTGCACAGAACTTGGCTCCGGAAATCGTCTTAACGATCCGATTTTCCAGAACCTTCAACTCGGCCAGACCACGATGGATTGTCATAGTTTCAGTAGTCATAATCATTCTCCTTATGTAATTTATAATCTTTGACTGCGGTTGCCCGCTGTTCTAATGGTGCTGGAGACAGGGCTTGAACCTGCAACCTGAAAATTACAAATTTCCTGCGCTGCCATTGCGCCACTCCAGCATATAAAGGTGGATTCACTCCACCGATTGATCAGATCAAACAGACGTTTTTCTGCCGCCCGATCTTTTTCCTACTGTAAAGAATTCAGATAAGAAGCGAGTTCGCTCTGATATGTAAGCACCTGTTGATGCGTCTGGTTGGTATACCGACCTTTCCTCAGGTACTGTTTGTACTTCCCTGCTCCGATCTGGTAGCGAAGAAGCGCCGCCGAATCGTTACCAGTGTACTGTTTGTGATACGCCAGCAGCTGAACACCACATCTGATGCCTGTTCTATCATCCAGCAATTCAGACATGGATCGAACGCCAAGCGTCTTGTTTAGATAATCAAAGTTGACCTCGTTGACCTGCATCAGACCGTAATCGACTGTGCCGTTTGAATTCACGTGAGTCAGGCCGCTTTGGAACCTGCTTTCGTTATAGATCACACCGAGCGCCAACGAATAATCGACATTGTATTCGTCACACACCGACTGCGTATACGACTTTAGTTCATCGCTCCAGCTCTGATATGTCTCGACCGGACCAGCTGCTTCCCCGCTGAGCAGATTCGTCAGCAGATAAACGCCGGTTACAATAATGGCTGCAATCGTCTTTCTCATTTCAATCACCTCCTATTCTCTATAATGACAGTGTAAAGTGTGAATGGTAAAGGAAAAATTCAGGGGCTGGTCAGGCCCCTTCATTTTTATAATTTTCTTGCTTTCTCGCGCATTATTTGATACTTTCGGAATGTGAGCGGCGTATCATATTGGTTCTGTCTGAATTTTTCAGCGACATATTCGATACCATACTCATGCTCTTCCGACATGATCTCATAGAATTCGCGCAGGTTTTTGATGGTGCTTGTTTTAACAAGGATGTTTTTATAGTTAGATGTTGGCGGAAGCCCCTCGACGATCTTCTTTTCTCTTCGATACAGATCCTTAAAGTATCCAATTGGCACAGGGTTATCATTGGAACTGTCCCTGCTTGTACGAATAAGATAAGGACCATCGCCAAGATTCATTTCTAACTTCCCAAGTTGCCCCCTTGCGTGGTTTTTGAAATATGTGGTCGTGTTTTTAGCCTTACAGATGATCGACCATGCAATATCGTGATTGATATATTTCCCGCATACAGTTCTGGTGTCTACATCAACGTCTTTTCTTTTGACAAGACGGATCTCTTCAGACGGGAATCCGTAATACAGCAGGCACATAATTGCACCTGTCATAATCGCCCCTTCTTCCGAGAACACAGAAACGACGTAGGTGAAGAAATCATCTTCTGATGGAAATACATAGTTTTCAGCCAATTCATCGGTACTCTTGTTTGCAATGGCTTCCAGCTGGTTCTTTACACGCTCAGAGCGGAAGGTGGAACTGGTATCTTTCTTTTTCCATCCGGACATTTCCATGTCAAAGAACGGATGCTGATAGTACCGCTGCGTTGAGAGCAAACCCTCATCTCTGCACCACATAATATACTGCTTGAAAATAGACAACACAAAGATGCTGTAGTTTTCATTCAGTTCGGAGATCCACTTCGAGAACAGATCGTTTATAAATTCTTCGTCTTTGTCAGACTCGATCTCATAAAAGTCTTTCTCATACTTCTGTTCGAACGCGGCAAGCTTATGAAAAATGCTGCGAACCTTGTTATACCTGTTCTTACTCTTAGCAAGAATGATATATTCTCCAGCGGAATCCTTGGCTGGATCTCCGTTTGAATCTTTTTCGCACATTTTATCCAGAATAAATCTGGTCTTGAGCTCTTCATTGTAATATTCCGCACTCTGTTTCATCGCTTGCTATCTCCTTACACAGTGGGTCGGTATATGAACTATTAGATTCATTGTACACTATGTAAGAAGATTTTGCAAACAGAATCGTAGATTTTATGATGCAGAGACCAGATTTGTACTGAATGCCGCCGCAAGCATCGGACACTGGATCACCATGGCGTTCGCTGCGCGCTGCCAGTTCTTATCAGAGAACGTTCCGATTGGTTCGCTCAACTGAGAGTTTAACAGTGTATCGCGGCCTTCGATCACAAGAGTGGATTCATGCGGTAAGCCATCGACTTCACCCACACCAAAATCAACATGGACCGGGTTGCGGCTGTTCCAGCGTTTTGTGGTGAATGGAATCACCTCACACTGGCCAGAGTTTTTGTTGTAGATGTTGTTACTGACGATCAGATAAGGATGAACGCCATAATATTTATGGACAGTTTTTCCTTCCTGCTTAACATCTGCGACATAACCGAGACGAATCTCACCGATTTTTGGGACACTTGAGCCAGCCTTAAACATATTATGACCTCCTTGCTGACCATCTGTTTTACTTTGTGTCCTTATTATACCACACTCATTCACACTTTACAATACCAATCTAAAGATTTTTTAAAAAAAGTGTGATTGGCTCCTCTGCACAATCGGATGAAATAATAAGGCGCTCCGACTTTTTCCCCCTCTCAACCTCACAAGAGAACACGTTACCTGTAATGTTGCAGCAGCAACAAAGGATGTCTGACCTAGGATCAAACTGGCATTCGATACTGATGTAGCTGTATCGCTTACCTTTTCTCAATGCAACGCAAGATGACTTGGCTTTGATCATGCAGACATTTTCTTCGTTCCGGCTACCCCAGAACTCGATGATGTCGCATGACCTGATATGTTCGTACATTTCCTGGGCAGTATATGTGATCCGCATTTTGCCCTCCAAACAACTAAAAGATGTCCTGTTTTTCTAACCAAATTCAGTTCGGTTGTTATTTTACCATAAAACATGGCGCATTTCAACCCGAAATAACAACTTTTAATTGTTTAGAACCAGCCACGACGTTTCTTGCCATGAACAGCATCATCTAGCATTTTGTTCGTCAGCTTCTCATAGTTTACGCCGCAGACCTCGTCCAGAATAGCATCATCATACGGAATACCCTTGGCGTTTAGATGATCGCGGAACCAAAACTTAGTCTGATAGTAGGGACCCATACGGTCAGAATAATCGTGTGGCCATTTACCAAGACAATTTGGACGACAGTCTGGAATGTTATGCCATTCTTTTCGAACGCGATCATGCATCTGGCGGATTTCCGGGTTTGACCGGTCAGTGGCTTGTGCTGTATAAATTTGATCCAGCTCTGCCTGCTTTTTCATCTGTTCAATTCCGTTTTTCGCATTTACCGCGCCAGAAGCTCCCAGCCCCAGTAGACCTAAAACAAACGATACTGCTCCACTCATAATAAACTCTCCTTTGTAATTTATATAGTGATCTTATTCAAATAGATCTGGCCGACATCTTGGAAGATATGACCGACTATCGAGACGAAATAGTTCAGCAGTCAACTTTCCACCGCCCCAATCATCAAGTTCAAATTTCATCACCATTTCAACCAAGGCCATCGTATCCTTACTCTCTCTTCGCTTTTTAAGAGCTTTCTTCAATTCTGATTCCAAATAACACTTCTTTACCGCGTTCGGACGAGTTAGCTCGATTGCGTGCTCGATATCCAAAATCTCGTTGCTCGCATCTGTCAAGTCCTGATAAGCTTTCGCATATGTATCCTTTAGCTCTCCAAGCGTCTTGTCTACGATTTTTAAATTGCTCTTGAACTCGGCAAGCTGTTCTGAATCTACAACCGGATACGAAACAGCCCCTGGTTTTTGAACCGCCCCCAAGACTGTCCCCCGCTCTTCTTCTTTTGACTTTGGTTGTTCTACTACCGGCTCTTGCTCAACAGGTGATGGAGGAGTATCATCAATTCGTTTTGGTAAATATCCATTTTCTCGATATGCTCTTGGCAGCGTCGATAACACATTCCACGCCTTCGCTTCATTCGAATATGTAGAAGCACAGCTCATATTATAGGTTTGGGTAAATTTACCATTTGTCTTTTTTGTAATGTAAGTTGTTCCATTCGCGAGAATGTAGCTCACATCAACACGTCCTTCCTACATTATTATAATAGGGATCTGTAAAACCCTTTAGTGCTCTTTCAAAACAACGGACTGGCCCCGACCCATGACCCAACAGTTCTTGCCAGCATAAGCACAGTCCTCGCAGTGACCAGAACACTCGCAAGCAGTAGCAGGAGCATCACAGGTCCCGTCCTTAAAAGAGACGTAGGCAATTGGAAGATTATGTGGGTTATTCATAGTATAACTTGGCCAGGAAGAAAACAAAATATGTAAATTACAGGGAATTATACCGCCTTTATCCAGAAATGCATTAACAAGGTCGTATTTCTTTGTGAATGAGAGGAACTGGGTACGAGGCAGTTTATTGGCGATGCGGCACATCATATCAAAATACCGTTCATCCACGATATCTCCACTGACATGCCACCGAAAATAAAAAGACCCATAAGCGGCTGCAGTTGCCTGCATTTCAAAGCCGTCAGGGTCTGTTAACCACAGATTCAAGTTGTTGTCATAGGCGTTTCGCACTGTAGTTCGCCAGTCGAAATGACTGACATAGCACGTCTTTGCACACGGAACACCCGGGGCACAGGTTTTGATACGAGGCATCGATATCGACCTGATATTCCCCATCTTGCTGTTTGCGTTCGACACTGACAGCTTTAACATATTCAATTTTTCATACCCTCGTCCGTGGAGGGTATACTCCTTTCCTATAATTATATCATCCTAATAGTCCGATAAATTACACTTCTAAAATCGGTTCATCAGGCATCAATGGCGCAAATTTCGCTTCCGCGTCCAGATCATAATGATATGGGATATCAAGACGATCTAGTTCTTCCTTAAAAATTTCAGCCAATTCATCTGGCGAATAGTCTTCGATTTTCATTTTACATCACCGTTAGCGCCATTCGATTGATAGTCATAACTAACTCGTTGACACGGTTTCTATCGATGGTGTCCGGCAAAGCAGTGTTCGCCTTATCGTACTGCAGGCGCTTTTCATATTCTTTGTGGAAATCTTTTACATCGTGCTTGATATAACCGTTAGCAGCCTGGAATTCACCGTTTCGAGCCATCATCAACAGGTCGTGGTTCTCCGCCCGATTCGTAACAATCTCACCCTTTTCCAGAATATCAAAGACCATAAGGTAAAGACGAATCATATTCATAATGGTTTTGTTCATTCGCTTCTTTGTGATCTGATCTTCTGGGTGTTGATTACACCATTCGCCCAAAGTGACTGCCTTCTTGAACAATTTATCTGCAAAGCCACCAAACGAATACACGACCTGTCTGGACAGGAACAACTTCTTATTATCCATCAAAAGCTTTGTGGCCGGATGATAGCTGATGACAAGATCGTCAGCATTTCCAAGCTGCTCTAACATATTTGGATTACCGCTGCACATGAGCTTAACTGCTTTGTTAAAGCTGAATACCGTTGTATCAGTAGTTTCATCGACCCAGTGATCGAACGTGTCCATGCCAAGCAGCTCATGTTCTGTGTTAAGTGCGACCCCCCGGATATCAACGTCTGACCCTTCCACATTTGTTCCATAAGCATGGCTGCCACCAATGGTCAAAAACATCACTTGCTTACCCAGATTCGGATTGGTGCGTAGGAAATCATACGGTTTGCTATCAATGATACGCTGTAATTCTTCTCGTGTCATTTTTTATCACCTCACTCAACCATCAATACTTTCCCAGATTTCCCCACGATAGCGATGATAATTATAGCCATCTGTAAACGTCTTGATCATATATGTAAGATCATCGAACGAGAATTCGCCAGGATCGGTCTTGAGCTCTGGAATAGTGTCAAAATCAATATCGCAATCCTCTCCCAGTTCATCTCGCAGAGATTCGTCCGAATCATACCACCAGAAAACCGAGTTGCAAATCATTTCATTATCAAAATCAATGATCAAATCGCCCTCGGACCAGTATTTTTGCTTATCCATTACCTGCTCAGAGATTGCGACAAGGCCATCGTTGCGGGAGCCATCGTCCTTAAACTTAACATTCGGGAAGCGCTTATCGAACTCCGGCTTATCCTCAAAATCGATGCAGCCTCCATTGGACTCCATGAAGCGAACGATACGCAGAATCAATTCGTCCTTTGACGTGGTATCTTCCCATTTGACATTTTTAAGGATCTTCTGAGCTTCGTCCAGTGCGCTGGTTGTATATGCAGACCAGTGATAATAGATCGTGGCGATATCCTCGTCAAACGCATGAACCGTAATAACCAGCCGCTGTCCCATTATTTTAACTCTCCTTTTTCATATAGTCGCTTTTTATATTCTTTTGATTTTCGGTGCGCTTCCCGCATTGTTTCTGCATCCGGGCGATAATACATCCAGTGCGTTCTGTTGTATTCATCGTTCTTTCGTTTTGCCCGCTGATCAACAATGAGCGAAATCGTTTTGTGCGAGACATTGTACTCCCGTGCCAGACCCCGGAGTGAGTATTCGCCGGTTTCAAACTTACGGGCGATTTCTTCTTTCTTGGCCTTGGTCAACTTCACCCGACGATCCTGAGTTTCTGATAGCCGACAGGTTTGCCACTTGCTTGCCAATCAATCATCCTCCGATTCCGCGAACGCCGATTCAAACTCATCCTCATAGCTTTCGATCTCTCCGTTATCATACTTTGCCAGAGCCTGCTGCATTGCATCGTCTGTATCTTTTGCATCCTTGATATGTACTTCGTAATAGCGATTTGCTGTAATATATACTGTGTATCCCATCTTGCCATCTCCTTTTAACAATGACAGAGCAACCACGAAACCAGATCATCATGCTTGAACCAGCCCGCCGGGAACCCGCGCCAGTTGTTTTTATCCGTCCAGCTCCTGGATTTCATCTTGCCGATTTGCTGAAGCTCTACTGAAAGACGCACCATGAATTTCTTGCAGTCCGCTTTATTCTTCATTGCTGTCTGCATTACAAAATTATCCTGCAGCTTGCCATTGACGACCTCACAGATCGCACACGGACAGTTGTGACAGTTCTTTTCGGCACATAACAAACAGGGTGACATAAAATTCCTCCTTATACACCAGCAATATGACTGGCCATCATATCTGCCGTGTGAGTCCACAGCACATTCTGATATTGGCCAATGGCTCGACCATAATACTTCCATTCGTTCGTATCTGTCTCATAAGCCCCCATATGCCATCGAATACACGCAACTTCTTCCTCTGTCAATGTGATAATACTCGCCAACATGCAGATGGACTTTTCGCCGTGATGACTGAAAATAGAATCGTTTAGATACTCATACGTTCCTTTATCCGGAATAAAAAGATACTGATCTGTTTTGCAAACGTCATGCAGCAGCCCAATTAGATACGGAGAACGTGGATTTTCCCATTTCAGTCCTAATTTATCTGTCAACGAAACAAGAGCCTTCACAACAGCAATGCTATGCTCGGCTAAACCACATGGATGAGAACCATGATATTTTGCAGATGCAGGAGCTACCCAAAAATTATGTTCGTTCAACCATTGGGTGAGTTTGATATAATCATCCCATGTCAGATATTTCTTCAGATCTTCATAGATCTCATTTTTAAGTTCAGTCTGTTTCTTTTCGATTTCTTCGTTCATATCTATTCTCCTTTGCAAATTATTCTGGCAGCGGTTATGTCTGCCCCAGTACCGCCAATCACCTGGCATCCGGACGTTAACCGAAAATAATAATCTCTTCCATTGATCACACCTCAATGTCAAAAGAAAAAGTTCCGTCCTCGTTCTCCCGATAATTCATTTCAGCGAGAGCATCGTTACAAGCCTTTAACTTCCTTTGTACTTCTTCTACGTTTGGATGCCTTAGAAAATACTGAAACCGTCTTGCTTCGTCAGCGTCCAAAATAATATCGCTATTAACGTAGTGCATTTTATTCCTCGTTTACAATTTCGATTTGGCACATCTTCATAGCAGCCAATGCGTTCTTGTGAGACTCAGGAGTAACACCGGCACAGCAGCTTGCATCCACAATGATAGGGACTTCAGGCAGGGCTGCCTTAAGCAGAAGCGCATTCGAAATCACACAGATATCCGTACAGAGACCAATCAAGGTGATAGAATTAACTTCCAGCCCAGGTCTTTCGGTTATAGCTCCATAAATACGGATGTCCTCCTGTAAACCGTTCGAACCAAAGGTGAATTTATTATAAATAGAACAATTCTCCTTATCGGGAATCATCGCGTCAACCGCATCAACAAGCTGCCAGCCCCATGTACCTTGTACACAATGCTTTACCGGGAGATGCTTTCCTTCCTGAGTTTCGAGATAGTTTTCAAAGTGCGTATCTCTGGTATACAGAATTTCGCCCTTCCAGTTCTTGATCTTCTCCACTACCTTCTGCACGATGGCCTGAGCTTCAGGAGTACCAAGAGCGCCGGTTACGAAATCGTTCTGCATATCAACAACGACAAGGATATCAACCTTTTCCATCATTAGATCCTCCTGTTACCACTCAACTTCGTAAACGTCAGGGTTATACACCGGCATCGGCAACAGCTTGAACACATTGGCATCGTACATCCGATCGATCTTGGCTGCAGTTGCAGTGTCACCGCCGAAATCACCAGTGCGAATGTACTTGTCGAGGAAGTCGTAAGTAAAGCCGAAATTATCCTCGTCGGTTTTGCCAGTCAGTCCATCTGCAGGTGCTTTCTCGATGAACTTTTCAGGAAGACCCAGTTCACGACCGATCGCCTTAACTTCGGTTACGGTCAGCTTACCGAGAGGACTGAATTGACCAGCGCCATCACCAAATAGCGTAGCCCAGCCGACATAGTCCTCCGAATAATTGCAAGTGTTAGCCACTCGCCCATTCCTGCTCTGAGATACCATGAACAGGGTCGCCATACGGATTCGCGCCGGCAGATTCACACGAGCCTGCTTGGAATCGCACAAACCCGCCGCCCGGCCATTAGCCAATAATGCGTTCACAGTTTCGGCAATATTGATTTCATGAGACTGGATTCCCAGATGAGCGACCAGTTCACGTGCCACATCGATATCACTCTGAGCGCCCTGCGGCATCAAAACACCGATCACGCGGCTATTACCCAAAGCTTCACAGCACAGAGCTGCCACAATGCTGGAATCCTTGCCGCCAGAAATACCGACCACAGCGTTACACTCGGGGCCATTCTTGCGGAAATAATCCCGAATCCATTCGACGATTTCATCCTTTGTTTTTGCCGCATCAAATGCATACTTGCGTTCACACTTGCGCATATTATTTACCCTCCAATCTCCACAGTTCCACGTCAACGTCTTTAAATGTAAAATCGATGATTTCTTTCACAAGTAGCCATTTTGCGCCGCCACGAACACAGCCGATTCCATACGGCATAGCCACTTTGACTCCTGATGCCTTGGCGATTTTGGCCACTTCTTTGAATGCTTCTGACAGAGCACCGACAGATGTGTACTGCTTACCATTATCATACCCATAGGTATTCTGACCAAAGCAATTGACGATCCATCGAGAACCTTTTTCATCAACTGGAACCATCTGAGCGACACCCAGCATTCGTTCAGGACAATCTTTGTTGCTTTCGCAGTAAGTGTGATATTCCTCGTACACCTTTGGATACCGCTCACGAACTTCTTTGGCAACACCTGACCCCATAACACCCTGACAATTCACCTGATGACAGATGATCTTAGCATCAGAATCAAATACGTTGCCCTCTTTGATAATTACAGCCATAAACTCACCTCCGATTTAACTCTTTGATTCCAAAATATTGTGCTCCTCGTTGACTGTGCAGATTAAAATTCTCAAGGTCCTGCGTCCATACCATCACGTTCAGATTGTCAAACGCTCCTGCCTTAATCAGCTTCACAGCATCTTTCCGCTCACCTTTCCAGATAAGTCTTTGATTACTCCAAAACTGAAGAATCGGCTTCTCCATCAGAACTTTCCTTCCCACAGCCGGTCGCGGACTTCCTGCAAACTGTATTCCTTGACCATCGCGCCATTACGGAATACGGTTTGCAGCATGTTTCCGTCAGAATGAGCAGCGTGATCCATCAGGCCGTCAGTACAAACCAGCTTTCCAGAATCATCCTTAGTGACATAACACATACCCTTCAGACTCTTCTTAAAGTGATCAGTGTCGGTCTTGGGGTCCTTGAAGATCTGAATCTCTTTGCCATTGACAACGCCATAAGTTGCCTTCACAGCCATGCCAAAAGTATCGCGAGTGAACGGCTTCAACTGGCCATTCTGCTCGATACACTGCATGGAGAAGGAACCAACGCCGAGACTGACATTGTTGCAGGCGAAACCGTGTACTTTGAGTTCGGCATAAATCTTTTCACACCGCTGCACCGTAATGGAATCGCCGTACAGAGCCTTGACATGAGAATCGAGCACCTTGTAGCCCTTACTGTTGACTGTTCCGCCGAAGATGTCCCACAGATGGTAGACAGTCTGCGTAACGATTTCGACCGGGTCACCAGAATCACCACGGATCAGCAGCGTACCATTATGAGCCATGATTTCATCCTTGAGCTGCGGCAGGATATTATCGACCAGATTCCAGTAGTCGTAGGAATCAGACACCATGCTGAAACTCATATTTGGATACAGCTCCGTCAGCGCCCGGCGGATGAAAGTGATCTCGTCGCCATCGACAGCGAAGTTAGAACACATCACACTATGCTCGGTACTGACAGCGCCAAACGCAACGGGCTCTTCTTCGCAATTGCAGCGATACATTTCTTCCAGATACGGAATCGCAGGGACAGTAGCCGTATTCAGGAAGCTCAGGCACCAACCAGCGCTTGACTTGACTGCCGACTGCATACACTCCTGCCCACGGAAACTGAAATCACCCAAAGCACGAGCATGAGGCACTCCATCTTCGACGGTTTCATCGTAATACTTGTTCACGATATCGCGATACAGAGTTCCGACTGTTGCAGAAACCATCGGATGCCAGAGTTCGGAACTCATAAAGGACTCCAGAAACTGCGGAACCCATGCGAAATCAGGATGCGTATTGCTCATCTCAAGGAACGGTACATGGATGGGGCAACGAGTACCTTCTGGCAGCGCCTTGATCTCGACAGGCAGATAACCCAGATCATGCAGAGCTGCAATCTTGCTCAGATCGTAAGCATCTTTACCAATGGTCGCATCAAGGATACGCTTGTACTCGGAAACGACTTCATCCTTGGGTTTATTGAAGAACTGCTCCTTGAAATATCGTACCAGATAATCCTTGCAGAATGCCTGAATGCCGAACACGACGACTTCATCCACGCCATCCAGTCGGCTCATGCGTGGAGTAAAATAACTGACCAGCTTAGTAGTGCCGGCCGGGAACTGCTTACTGTGAGTCGTCTTGTAGAAATCGCACAGCAGCATCGGGTTGATATTGATCATTTCAAATCCTCCAGTCCAATTTCTGACCACATTGTCCGCAATAGTGATCATATTGACCAATTAACGTTGTATTGCACTTTGGGCATCTGTAGCTTTCATACTTTGGATCGATTACAACTTTCTTGCTCTCGATTCGATCGAAGTAATCACTCAGAACATCACTTATCATTGCTTTTTCAGACCAGTATGCATCTCCATATTTGATACTTTTCGTTAAGCGCTGATATGCACTAAGGATTTCACCTTTTGCATACTTCATATCAGTCCTCGTCCCAATGACTCTCTAAAACAGTGATCTTGTCGTGATGGCCGGTGAAGATACTGTCTGTGGTATAAACCATATGAATCAGTTCCGGATCGTCAAACAGATGGCCACGCTCAGAATCCAGGATACTGTTTTCGCAATGGCTGACATACATATCGATATCGCCAGCGCCCAGTTCTTTCAGCTTCTTGGCTGAATAAAACATCGTACCACCGTAAGAGCAAATATCGTCGATCATAAGAACCTTGCCGCCCTTGGGAGGATATCCAGTGACATCCAAGCCGAGAATCTTACCCGTTGCCCAGTCCCGCTTTTTATCGCCATGGATGATATAAGCACTGCACTTTGCTCGATCCAGTGCCCAGTGAACGGTTTCCTCATAACGCTTCATCGCGCCGGCATCCGGGAAATAGATCACATCCGGCTTGCTCTCCTCAATTGCCTGACAGATTTCACGAATCGGAGTATGTACTTCGCACCGATCAATTAGCGCCGGAGCCACATCACTATGAGGATCAAACACAACAACACGGCTGAATTCACACCGATTGATCTCGTCAGCGAACCACTTGAGAGTGAACACATCCTCGTCGTGATAGGCACGATCCATGCGGGCATTCGGAATATACGGCATAAACAGCTCGACTTCTGCCCCGTTATCCTTTGCGTCCTTTGCGATCATAATGACCGTGGGAAGCTCGGCCATGGATTCAAACGTCCAGACGATGCTGATTACATTGAGATAATTGATGTCCAGATCCTTCTTGATCAGCGGAGTGCCGTCAGGAAAAGAACTGATTTTATAATGATTTGCTTTGACCATATTATTTCTCCTTTGCGAAGTCCTTAAAATCGTTCCACTTGATTTTAACGATTACCCGATTGCCACGTCGATCTTTCAGTTCAACTTTCGGGCGACCAACCAGACCTTCCATATAAATGCTATCAATCGAAATTGTAGACTTCGGATGCTGACATACAAACTTAATACCGTCTCGAATCGTTCCCGTGAATAAAACAGGAACCGCTTGGATGTCAAACATCTGAGCAGTCTTCTCAACCCATTCCCTATTCTGGTAGTTATCACCGATCAGGACATCGAATAAGATAAACCACTCGTCAGGCCGGTATCCATGACCACATCCCTGAATCTTGCCACCGTAACCCTCGCCAAAGAGGACTACTTCTTTGTCACCGTAAGTTTGTTCAAATAACTCTTCTGCTTCAGGGGTACCAAAGATTTCATTCAGTGCGGCTGTCAGATTCTTAGGAAGTTCGGCGCGTTCAGTTCGTCCTGCAAAACTTACCCTATGACCGTCCCAGCAAACACGCACGTTCGTTCCATCCACTTTCTCAGTGAACTCCCACTCGTTATTTTGTAGGAACTCGATGGTCTCATTGCGAAAATCTCCAAGAATCAGTTTCTTTGTGCCAACAGTGTCTCGATTGAAAACCGTCTCAATCTTTTCATAGGTGCGCATCAAATAAGCCTCCTTAAACCATGTAGTGAATGTCTCTTTCACGAGCACGAGAGATGATGACTTTGACCACGCCATTGTCCTTTTCAAAAGCTTCATAACGATCCTTTTCATCGTCATCGCTCTTGGAATACGGATTGATCACATCAACCTTCTTTCCATCAATGAACTGCTCACCGTTGGCGGGGTTATACTGGATATCCTCGGTGTTGATGTAGCAATCAGGCCAGTAGCCATCCTTCAGCTTAACATCAAAACAGATACGCTGTGCGCCATTGAACATATCAAAACGCTTAGTACAGGACGCACGGTAACCATCCTTGAAGATAACAGTGAGCTTATAGCTGGTCTCGTTCATGTTGATGATATTCAGATCCTTGATGGCCTCTGCGAATGGAGTGCCCAGATTCAGTTCAAAGGCGATAGACCGCAGGCAGTCGTAGTTCAGATCGATCTTGCCAGAAAAATCGACCACAGCTGGGATCTGATCGTAATACTTCTCTTCAAGCTTATCCTTGAGATAGGTTTCGACCTCGTCAGCGCCCGGGTAATCGAAGCGGAAGTGATAGTGGAAGCGGCCGGGACGGTTGACCAGATAATCGTTCAGGCCATTGAGCTGGTTACAGGTGACAACGAACAGCTTTTTGCCCGCGCTGGTGCCATCGAACAGACTCAGCATCGTATCCTGCGGACTTTCATTGTCCCTGGCCTTGAATGTCTTATCAAACTCGTCAAACAGGATCATAACTTCCTGATCGATGGATTCGATGAAATTGGCGATACCGCCGATATAACGGTTAGCCAGAATGACAGGATAGCCCTGCTTGACGGCCTCGATTGCAATCATCTTAGCGGTCAGAGATTTGCCGATGCCTTTGTTGCCGCTGAGGATGACACCCAGATTGCGGTTGAACACTTTGAACGAATTCAGCACTTTGGCAACCTTGCTGCTCTGGACACCATACACCTTTTCGTTGATGACCATATCGGGGCGGCGGGACAGATAGAAACCGGTCATCTCAGAACAGTGGATATCATAGGTACCCGCCGGGATCTTGTCATACGCCTTCATATCGTCGCCATACAGGAACAGATTGCTTGCGCTTTCAACAACTTTCATGTTTGATACTTCCCTTCTCAGTTCAGCTCTTCCAGCTTCTTCATCAGGTCCTCGATGCCCATGTCTTCCAGCGCCTTATCCTTTTTCTTTGCCACAATCTCCATGATCTTATCACGCTGTGCCTTCTTCTCGGCGGCAGACACACGCTCCGCTGCCTCAGCCAACTTGACAGACACGATATACCTGACGATATCGATCTTATTGGCCAGATCTTGATCCTCGGCGCTCTTAGTGGCCAACAGAGAATCCTCGTCGGCGGTTTTCTTCTGACGGTTCAGCATCTTGAAGATGGCATCCAGATCCTCGACCCGCAGACTCCACAGATCCTCTACGGTCATAACGCCCTTGTAGTTAAAGCGATAGCGATTACGAGTTGCGATTTCAAACAGATTCTTTTCCATGATAATTTCCCCTTTCAGATTTACAGAAGTGATTCACAGCAACATTCATTTACAGCTAGACCAGAAAACATGTCATCAGTCCATCTAAAATCATGCGTTTCTTCTACGATATAGTGCCCGTGAGAAGAATAATTTTTAATATGGACCAATTGCCCACGAAGTTCCCACATATCCAATGTCACAATGTTATTGTTGGCTTTTGGATGGGGACCAGACCTCATATCGTAAAATGCACCATACTTAAGATCATCTCGAACTAAAACAGCGTCGCCTATTTTATATCGATACTCCATTTGACACCTCATAGCAGAGATTCACAACAGCACTCTTTTTCGTTCGCCAGACCAACAAACATATCATCTGTCCACAGGATTTTCTGATTCGTTTCTTTGATGATATATCGATTGCGGCAATACTCAAGAATCGTGACAACCGTTCCCTCCAAAGCTTTTCGTGCGCGGATCGAAGCTTCGCTCACACAGATCACATTACAAAGTGGATGCGAACTCCCAGAGCGCATATAGTAATCTTTACATTCTTGAATCCCATTGATCACTACGACACGATCACCCGGCTTATAACGATAATCCATCAAATCACCACTTTCAGAACTCGCTCGGTTGCCCCCTGCACCTTAACGATGAAACTGTTATGCTGCGTCTCAGAGAAGCCAACACCGGACAGCTGGTCATCCACGGACTGAACTGCCATCTGAGAACCCAGTGCCTCAAACACACGCTTATGCTGCAGCAGGTCCGCCTTCAGGAATTCATTGTAGAAACCATTGGGCTTTTCCGGATTGACGCAGTCTTTGAGCATGAAGAAGTAGTGACGGTTGCCATTGCCGGTCTGTTCGTCCCAGTAGTTCGGAGAGTACATCGCCACAGACACAGGTACAAACTGATTGGAATTCACACCCCAGATCTCGCGGGTGCTGGTAGAACTGGGTAGCTGCTCTTTGATAGAGAACTTGCCATCCTTCAGCGTGACTTTTGCCACGGCGACATTCTGACCACCATGCAGCGGCTTATCGTAGTTAAACGAGTAGATATTGCCATCGAACTCGATCTCGGCACGGAAACCAGTTTTACCGCCACGACTAGCAAAGCAGTTCACATAGAAGCTGTACTCACCTTCCTTCATCTTCTTAATGTCAGGCCAGGTAATGTTCTCAACAGCAGCCTTATCCCGCGAAGGATGGGTGATATCCACATCCAGGCGGCCATCAGTACGAGGGTGCCACTTGTTGCCGAAATAGATGTGATTCTTATTGGGTTCAATGCAATGAGCATCCTCATCGTTTTCATCCCATTCACCCGGCACATCGTTCCACTGAATCGAGAAACGCAGTACGCCATCCACCTTACCGCCAGCAGCCTTAACGTTTTCGCGAATATCGCTGTCTGCCATATTGCCGGTATACGCCCAGCTGAAACCATTGGACCACTTGAACATGCTTGGCGCGCTCTTATCCTGCGGCGCAATAAGAGATACCATGTTCTTCGAGAAGCGATTCTCCATGAACAATTCCAGACCTGCCGCAGTAGGCAGAACTTCTTTGACGAATTTTTCGATGCCGATTTCTTCTGCGCGGCCGAACTTCTTAGGATCTGTACCCAGAGACTTTGCCATTGCCTCGAACGGATTCGCAGCGCCCATCACACGAGGAGCAGCATCACGGTTGCAGAACAAGATGTTGTTTGCAGTGATGTCGTCCAGAGTAGCAAACCGGCGACCCAGACTGTTCAGATAGCCCAGCTCAGTGACGGTTTTCTGTGCGTCTTCCAGCATCTTCTTGGTGAAAATCGCCTTGGGGCGCTTATAGTTGGCAGGAGCAACCACCTTCTCAAAAGCAGTCACAGCAGCATCCACGTCCATGCCCTCGCTCAGGTTCACCAGCAGAGTACCGATTGCCGTATTGCGGATACGAAGCCGGTTCATCGACATACCGCCGGGAGCCATCCAAACATAAGCGGACTTCTTTTCATCAGGCAGACGATCATACACTCGCTTATCGATTTTGAAGCCACGAACCAGAGATTCAAACTCCTTGCCGCGATACAGACTATTTTGAGCAATCAGCTCAAGCACAGTGTCCACGGCATCCATGGTCAGCTCCTCCAGAGAACGCTTGAACACATTTGCGGAGTCACGCCACTGAGCCATCTTGGTAGCTACGTCATCTCCGCTGGTAATGAATCGCTGAGGAATCTCGACAGCGAAATGATCCCAGGTGCGAACCGCCTTATGATCGGCATCATACTCATAGTTCATCTCTGTGCCGAACTTGCCATCAGAGATCATGTTACGGCTGACGTAATACGGATTCACGACGGCGCAGGTTTTCACATAGGCAGCCAGCGCATCCACAACCGGCTGATAAACGTCAGACTTGGTGTCGAAATCCCAGACGGTGATCATCTGACCATCCATGAAAGAAACCAGCTTACCGATGTTCTTCACGAAGCGACGGCAGCAGGAGCAATCATACTCACGGCGCTTACGAAAAATAGGATTCGTGCCAGCCGGGAAGCTGTCCAGATAGAGGTCATACAGCTTATCCTCATCGGCATTGGTGATAAACAGAGGTGCGCCATCCTTGACCATCTCATCGAAATGCTTCTGAAGCAGAGTGCGGAATTCTTTGAAGTTTGCCATTGTTTTCATTCTCCTTTTTTGATTACAGTAAACTGTCACAAATGCATTCGGTCGGGCTTTCAAACATCGACTCAGTCCATAGCCATGGAATTCCCTTTAGCATATAGAAATCATCGTCATCGGCGTAACTCTCGATCTCATAAGTTTTGCCGCTATAGTTGACCATATCGTCGTTACAGAAAAGATCGCGCTTGCCTGCTGACGGTCCATACCAGACAGGATAATCGCGGTCGCCAACCAAATCCGAACGGATCGTTACCAGATCACCCGGCTGATACAATAAACTATCCATCACCATCACATTCACCTCACAACAAAGATTCGCAGCAGCATTCGTTTACCGACATCGGCTCAAACATTTCATCAGACCAGTACAAATGATCAGGGTCATTATCGATTTTGTAATAACCCAGCTCATAAGAAATGATTTTGTGGACTGACCCCTTATATTTTCCGATATGATATACAGTCCCGGGTTCGCATCCAGCTTTGGGACCGGAACGCATACGATACTGCATGTTTCGATCAATATCGTCGCGAACTTTTACGAGGTCGCCAATTTCATACAGGTATTTCCCTTCCATAATTCACCTCACAGCAGCGGCGTACAGATACATTCGTTGGGTGCTGCGAACATCTCATCCGTCCATCGATCACATCCATAATCTTCGTCGATGTAATAGCGACCATTGCGCTTGCCGGCAATATGAACCACAGTGCCAAGCCGCTGCGCCTGAGAATAAGTAAGGGTGGCACTGACATCGTTTGCTCGGTAACCGGAACGCATATAATACTGAACACCGCGTTCCAAATCAGGCCGAACAAACACTTCCTCCCCGTTTTTGTACTGATAATATCTTGACATCGCTCTACTTCCTCCATTCCATTACAGCAGTGGATCACAAACGCACTCGTCCACGACAAGCGGCTCAAACATCTCGTCAGTCCAGATGCAGCCATCGATTCCCTGTGCTTTATAAACACCGCGAGCTTGTGCGATCTCTTGAATGACGATCTCTTGTCCTGCGTATTTTTTCATCCATGGAAGAGCCAGCCAGCACTGACCTTTATTTTTGCCAGACAACATTTTATAGTCTTCATTTTCCGAGAGATCAAGCCGAACGCGGACTCTGTCACCCGGGTGATACATATAATCAATCATTTTGTTCCTCCATCATCGAACCAGTCCGACACACGATCAGACATTTCGTCCATCTTATCCTGGTCGGCCTTGACATAATGCATCGTGACACGCTGACTGCTATGCTTAAACTTTTCTTGAAGCATCTCGATCGTTTGCCCAGATGTACCAGCTTTTTTCGCTGTCTGAAGTGCAGCCATTGCATAAGTTTTGCGCATGGTATGAGTGGACAGATCGATATCCAGCTCACACGCTTTCCCTGCTTCTTTCAAGATCCGATAAAATCCGCGCACTGTCAGAGGGCCACCCTTGCGACTGCGAAACAGATAATCAGATTGACTGATCTCGAAATTCTGTTCATCGAAATAATCCTCAAGAATGTCGGCTGCCATCTTAGGGATCTTGCACACATTGCGCTTACGGGTCTTTTCTTCGATCAGTTCGACATGCTCTTTCACACTGCCATCCTGTTCGTAAACATCGGCCGTTTTCAGACTGAGAAGATCGCCACAACGAATACCCAGACTGCACCCGAACACGAAAATCGCCTTGTTGCGCAGACGGAACTTAGGGTCGCCGTTGGAAGCGAGATAATTCGACAGTTTCTGGAAATCCTCTTTGGAACGAATCGGATCAGCAGGCGAAGGTTTGATGCGGCCATCCTTTGTATAAAGGCTGTTGGTTGGCTTTGTCTTGCGCTTTTTCTTGCGAGCGGCAGCCACGATGTCCCAAATCATTTCCTTTAGCTCGGCTTCGCTCATGGTGATGTGAGCTTCGGAACCAGGCTGCTGTGGAAACTGAACCACACGATCCTTACGCTTACGTGCCGGTTCTGCCATTGATCTTCATCCTTTCTATGTAAATCAATATCTGTGTTGATATTTTTCTCTGTAACGCAGGTTATGAGTGTATAGCTCGTTATCGAAATCGTTGATCATGCGGCACTTTTCTTTGTATTGGTGTTGCTGTGTCAGCTCGATTTCGACGTACTGCTGGCGCTCCCGACAATGATCGTGACACCCGGGATAACGCTTGGGAGCCACACAATAATGGCAGGGATTCTGCATTTTCAAATCATTCCAATCATAGTAAACTTTCGCAAACACAAGCGGTATCGTATTCGTACCGTGCTTGGAACATCTGATCCGTCCAGGCATATGATTTATTGTCTTCTTCAATGAAATATTGACCATCAAGATGTCCTGAGATATGAACGGTCTTGCCTTCGAACTCCTTCATTCCGTCAGCAATATCGTTGTATGTGTATGTATTTGGGCCAGACTCCATAAAGTAGTTGCATCCCATTTTGAGATCTCGCTTTACGACCACTGCGTCGCCCTTATTGTATCTGTATTTCATTGTTTACCTCACAGAAGAGATTCACAACAGCACTCATTGATAGAAATAAACATCTCGTCGGTCCAGCCATAATCAGACTCTTCCAGAGTGTATCCAGCTCCTTCGTGGCGAGGACCATGAATCGTAAAAACCTTTCCAGCCTGATCTACCATTTGATCAACCACATTGTAGGTATAGTCCCCATTGTGGCGGCCTGACCTCATACAATAAATTTCACGGCAGTTCAGATCCGGGCGAATCATTACTTTATCGCCGGGCTTATACATCAATTCCATACTTCTACCTCATTTTCTTTTTTATCAAAATCACTTTCTAAATCCGATGCTCTGGAAACGGGAGGACGCACGATCGGAGACTTCGTCACGCGGCCTGGCGCGTGACCTCGTCTCGGATCGAAGGACGAGTGTTTCCTGACAAGGATTGGTTGAGGCCAGCTGCACGATCAGGGCCCATGGCGGAGTGCAGCGGCCGGTTGTTGGTGTATTCTTCTTAACATCCGCCTTGGGCGTGATGCTCGCTCTTTTGGAACGATATACAAAGTGACTTTTTTGTTTACTGATTACTGATCGGGCTCATCGAATTCGATTTGTTCGCCCATGGATGCCGCCGTTTCACAGACTTCATCAAACAGGACATCTCTGCCGGCTTCCAACATTGCCTGGTGAATACGCGGCTCTGCGGCGGCCACAATGGTATCGCAGAAATTGGTATCGTCTGTGTTGATCGATTTCAGATTCAAACTTTCCACGATCTCTTTGACATCCTCAGGACCCCAAAACACCAGGGCTCGCCGATCCTCTTCGTAGACCACCTCTGTTTCGATGCCCGTGGAATAGTAGATCATATCCGCGACCTTTTCGAGTTCTTTCGACGGAACCTTTCCATCCCGACACATAATTTCAATCATAGATCATCACTCCTTGTGTGTATCTCCATTTTTTATGCAACAACGCCCTCTTTGGGACGAAGATCCTCTTTAAGCATCGCCACAATATCGGTGCCGAACTTTGCATTGTAACGACGGATCAGTTCGTCGATCACCTCGGGCTCGACCATATGATAATAGTTGAGCTTGCCATTGAACTTTTGCAGATCTTCCAGCTCCCAGGTTCTGCCGTGCTGCTTTGCATCGATATAATTCGTCATAGCCGAACGGAACATCTTAAGATTGCGCCAGCCAACCGTGATCTGATTGTCCTTGTTCCACATCAGGCCGAGGCACCAGTTCTTGCTGGAGTGCCGGTTGCCGTAATGCGTTTTCGTTTCGTTCAGAGTAAACGGTGCATGGAAGAAGTTCAACGCATCAATGATGATCTGCTGAATTTCCATTGGGTCAAAGTGATGATAACAGCTGATAAGGATATCATCTGCATATCGTGTGAAAGTGAACTCGCGATCGATGCCGTCCTTTGCTTTGTAGCCATAGCACAGCTTGCGAGTGATACAGTGGTCAAACGGAATCATCATCACATTGGTAAGCCACGGACTGATGGGAGCTCCCTGCGGCAGACCGTTGCGAAGGAAGCACAAGTTGACCGCCTTTGCCAGTTCATTTCGGCCGCGTGCATCCCGCATGATCAGAGCAAATGGATAGATCACACTCATCATGCCGAGCAGAAAATCCGGTGTCGTACTGGGAAAGAAACCATGGAAGTCGAACTTGACCGCCCAATGATTCTGATAATTTACGACCTTTTTCATGCCGGTCGCCTCATCAACGACAGTTTTATTGTGGCCTGCCTGATGCTTACGGATCGTATCGATAAAGCTGCGATTGGGAATATATGCGAAAGCATTTGTGTGATAATCTGCGATCATAAAGCTCTTCAGTAGTTCCCGCAGCTCAATCAGTGCATCATAAAGAGTTTTATCGGGCGCATCAATGGGTCGCCAGCCGCCAGATTTCTTTGGAATCTCAAAGTGAGAATAGTGACTCGGGATATCGCTGGATTCAAGCGCCGCATACTTCACATTGTAGGCCGCCAGCTTCTCGATCATCTCAGGAACATTGGTGATAGCGCGAAGTTTGGCGTTTAAATCGTTGCGGCACACGGTCATTGTAGATGTGTTGCTGCCGCCATAGTGCAGTGCTTCTACATTCTGGACACCGGCGAGGATCTCATCAAAAGTGATCTGCCGGGTCTTAGGAGGATTCAGATATGTAATGTACATTGTTTCTCCTTTATGATTTCATCGTGATCTAAGTGGGTTTCTTGAGGCTAAATAGCGTGCTATAGGAGGTCCCGATCATGATTGGATGCTGAGATTGGCTACATGACTGCCCTTCGGGTGACCCAAAAATGTCGTTTTGAACTCTATGAGAGCGCCGTTAGCCGGCGGTAATGTTTAGTTTTGCTATGTTAAATGCCTCAGGGGGAGGACCCCTTCTTTTTAACAATTCGATACACTTGGCTTGGCCTAAGTGCGCTGTTTATAAAAACAACTATTCATCACGATTATTTATTTACGATTTATCAGAACGCCATGACGCTCTCTTCACCCAGAATGAACGGAGTTGCAACGATCTGCTTTTTCAGCTGGTTACCTCTCACGAAATTGATAAAGTTCGTAACCGCCAGACAGCAGATGAAACGAACGGTCGGTGCAACACCCTGAACGATGCCACATGCAGACACCGGCGTACTTACCTTTGCTTCCTCGTGAGTGAAATTCATGGAGTTCTTCAGATTGTCGATCTGCTTGCGATCCTTCCAATCGGCCGACCAGCACTGTGCATCATACAGGCCAGTGCGGATATCGAACACACCGAGCAGCTCAGGATTGTACTTGTTCTTCTCCAGGAACTGCTTGCGGATCTCGATGCTGTCCACGGCCAGGAACACATAACCCTTGACGGTTTCGCCCTGCCAGCCATTTGGCATCAGAACCAGATCCTCTTTGATATCAGGATTCACATTGCACAGAATGTTCCCCACAGCTTCCACCTTGGGATGGGCGATATCCTGCTGGAAGAACATCTGGTTGACGATATTCTTGGGTTCGACAAAGTCCATATCCCACAGAGTGAACTTAGTCAGACCGTATCGTGCCAGCAGTTCAGCCACAGTAGAGCCGACCGAACCACAGCCGATGATATGAATGCGACCCTTAACAGACGCAGGGTCAAACACCATTTCGATTTTGCTCAGATCCATTGTTGTTTCCTTTCTTAGTCCTGGAATGCGTCAGCGTAGGGATAGCAGCTCGAATTCCAATTGTTCATCAGGTCATTCGGATTCTCCTGATAATACTTCATCAGATTGGATTCGCTTCCCTTGCTTTTGGCTGAATCGATCTTAGGGGCGGCTCCACCCGTGACAGTTTTCAGCGCCGGGTTCGTCGTGGCTGCCGGTTTCGTTTCTGCTTTTGTTTTCGTGGACGCGGCTGCGGTGCTTGTGTTACCAACGAACGCGCCTCCCTGATAAGCTGCTGTACCCGCGCTGTAGCTGCCGGAGTAAGCTGCGCCATTGTAGTTGCCGCTGTAGCCACTGTTGTAGCCACTGTATGTAGTTGTGACCGGCTTTTGGACAAGCGCTTCCGCCTGTTCGAGAAACCCTTTCGTATCGGCCTCTCCAATCGTCACCTTGACATCATCGCCGCTGTAGATGGCATTGTCCGCCATATCCACAACACGGACGTTATACTCCCGCCGCTTGTTCCAGATCATAAAGATGTAGTAGTCCTCAGAGCTCAGGGTCTCAATGAGATCCCACTGATTCTGCATATCCACGCCGCTGGGAGAAGTGCCCATGTTCACATGACTGTGGCCCTGGAACCGCAGCGTATTAAAGGATTCATCGTCCAGCTCATACAGCCAGGTCGTATACTTTTCCTGGTCCGTATTCACTGTTGCGCCCGTGACCTGCTGCGGATAGACCAGGATCTTGGTGATCTGGAAATGAGTCTTATCAATGCGATTCACCAGACCATGCCAGGCGACCTCGGTACTGAAGTGATCGATCAGGGCACACATCTCGTGATAAGCTTCCAGAGTGAAATTCACCTCGACTGCGTCCTTAGCAGGCTTGGAAAAATTTTTGTTAAAGGAGAACTTATCCGTCTGCAGATTACCCAACGCAGAAGCCTGTGCATAGAACTCCTGCAAAATCCCCTGGATCAGTTCGTCATTCATCTTAACCGGCTGCATACTTCAAACCTCCTTATGCCGTTTCATTGCTTTCGTTTTCCAGAATCTCAATCACCTCTCCGACGGTGTAGAGATTACCATCCTTATCTTCCAGACACTTCCTGTTTCTATAATCACCGAACAGCTTTTCCATCATCCATTCGACAACCGTAGAATCCGTCCAGTTGATATAAGAAGAAGAGGTCACCAGAGTAGACAAAACGCCGATGTAATCACGACGAAGAGCCAGATCCTGAAGCATACCGCGATAGCCGCCGTAACAGGTAAACCGGTCGATATGCGGCTGAGGAAAACGATCCTTCATCAGGTCTTCCCGGTGATTCATGTTACTGCTTCTGATGGCTTCGACGCGGCAGTCATCATAGACGATCCACTCGCAGTAGACACGCAGATTGAACCGGTGCTCTTTCCAGATAGCCAGGAACAACTTCTTGGTGAGATCCATATCATACGGGCTCTCCTCGTAGATGTAGCTGGACATCTTATCCTGCTTTTCGACATACTGCTTAAAGATATCTTCGTTGTAGTCATTCAGATAGCAGTTCACGCCGACCCACAGCTGATTGCCGGACTTATCCAGAGCGATAAGAGATTTGTTCGCCTTGAAGAAATCGACCAGCTCCTTCTCATCGTCTCCAGAGTTGCAGGCACGATTCCGGAGTACCAGAAGCTTCATCTGCTCTTCGTCCACCTGCTTCATGGCATCGCGGGCGCTGCTCATGTAATCATTGACGTTGTTCTCTGCCCGGCGGACACGTTCTTCCTGATCGTGGATCGAGCGGGTGAAGTTCTGACTACAGAATCCCTTGAGCATGCTTTCGACTTTCTTGCCGTAGAAGTCATAAGTTGCATAGATCTTGTCGATTGCTGCATTGAACTTGTCATACTTCTGCTCGGCCAGCATCTTCAGCAGATCGAGTTCGTCCCTGGTTGCCGGGTGATCCTTGAATGCCCACGGAAGCAGACGAGGTAAACAGCTCATCATCATCTGCATGACCTGGATTCTCTTGGGCGAAGGAGCGAACACCATGGTCGCCTGCTTTGTTTCGTTCTGATAGACCAGAGCGTCACCGCTGCGATCGACATACAGAGAGACATCCTCAAGACGAACCCAGCCCGCCTTCTTGTAGTCCTCGTCGAACGTTTTCACCTGCTTGATGTAATCGGCTGCTTTCTTGTTGGGGATGAAATGGAAATACAGACCGAGCTTGATCTTTGTGAACGGACCACGCTCACCAGCGTAATAGGCTGCTGTCAGCTTCTCATCGTCCGGGAGCCGGATCTCGTTCTCGACCACCAGAGACTGCATGATCCCCTTGTTCTCGGGGTCAGCGGTAAAAGTCGCCAGCCGCTCCTCGTTCATCACTGCCCGGAGAACGGTCAGGACGGTGTTATCTTCGGTTTCGAATTTGTTCCTGCTCTTGATGTCAGAGAAAAATTCGTTGCATTCGTTCGAGCCGAGCTTCGTCAGCAAACCAGTGAATGCCATAGTTACTTCCTCCTTAAATTCATATCTTGCATTTAAAAAGCCCAGATACTGGACACATATAAGGCAGACTTTAACCGGCCTGCCAGCGGCTGCAATGCTACTTATCTGTTGTAACCAGAACAGATTTATATTCGGACTTTATTCGAGATTCGCTCGAACAGATTCAGGATCAAGCTCCGTTAATCCCTTAACGGGCGTTGTCCATCTTCTGAACACAGACCAGATAAGCCTTCTCGGTAACGTTCATAGCGGCGAAGGTCTTGTCCATGTCGCCAGGCTGCAGAACACAGCCATCCAGAGAAGTCTGACCAGTAGCGTAGTTGATATCGTTCTCCTCCAGGCACTGACGCAGGGTAGTGTCCTCGGTAACCATGACAGTCTTACGGTTGGTGTTGGTACCCACAGTGATCTTCAGCATAATTATGTACTCCTTTTTAATTTGAAAAAATTATTGTAGAAACGTCAGATTGACGAATCATCTTAAACGAATGCCGGACGTATTGCGCTGGAACATCCGGCGTGGAACCATAGCGACGGTTTTACCCGGCGGCGCTCTTACTCGGCGGCGGCCTCGGGCTCAGCGTCGTTCTCGATGGTGATAGCAGCGTTCATAGCGGCCTCATCAGCAGCGATAGAGCCCATAGCCTCGGCGATCTGCTCCTCGATCTTGGTGCAGTTCACGATGGCCAGACCCAGCTTCTCACGAACGAACTCGTTGATCTCCTCGACAGTGGTCTTGCCGTTGGGCAGCTCGATGCTCATGGTAGCGACCTTGGGAGTAGTGACGGAATTCTTTGCGAAGGTCACGCCCATCTCATTGGCAGAAGCAGAACCGCTGACACCGATAGCGCAGACAGGCTCCTTCTCTTTGCCCTCGCCCTTGTACAGAACCAGAGCCTCGGGACGGAACTTCTTGACCTTCTTCAGGGTCTCGATGTCGTAAGCGGAAGTGACGAAAACGTTGTTGTACTTAACAGTTGCCTTCATAATATTGATCTCCTTTATAATAAAAAAATGTTATGTAAACGAGCCGGTTTGCTCGTTATACCGTTGTTGTTAGCAGCTCTTTCATATCGTCAAGAGCCTCGTCCCATGTGTCGGCCGACTGAATGAACTGGCCATTATCCGCCGACACGATTTCATAATGGCCGTCCACATACTTGATATGCATCCGTTTTCTCCTTTCATTTGACAGTGTAAAGTGTGTTTGGATGGCGAAAAAATTAAAGCAGAGACTCGCAGCGGCATTCACTGGTTGACTCTACAGGTGCCCACCAATCATCATGCAGGTGCTCGATCAGGCGAAATTCTGGTCTGCTCCATTGGTACCCATCGCAGAGCTGCACTTGAAGACAATCGGTATCTTCTGTATACCCAACAACGATTCCCTCTTTACCCTCATTAGGATCATCAGGACCCCAAGGAGACTCAAGCCTTACGCGATCACCGATACAGAATTTTCTCTCGTCCATATCGCTCAGTCCTTTCCGTTCATTTCTTTGACTTTGTCCACAGCATAATCAATCACATCAGTGACATACTCGGTGGCATTGTTGATATTGTCCTGAGTGAACATCTTGGCGGCGAGCATCTTATAGCAGGTGTCTTCAGAAGGAACCACACAAACCAGAACTGCGACAACAAAAGTTGCAATTGCAACCTTGATGCAGAGTTTTGCTTCTTCGACTACATTTTTGTTTTTAAAGCCATAATCGTCTGCATCGCTCATGGTGCACATGAACATAATCGCTACCACGATCACAAGCACAATTAGAATGGCGATTAGTAGTGTTCTGATACTATCTACGATGCCGATCCAGTAGAACACCCAAGGGCTGATAATAGAATTCATACGGCTGTGCCCTCCTTACTTGAGCCCTTTTAAGATATTTTCCTTTAAGACTTTGCACAAGGAATCAGTGTATGCTTTCTTGGCCTTTTTCGACATCTTCGTACTGTTGAGCCAATCAATGGTAGTGGTAATCATGCTGTTTCCAACCACTTCCATCACGTCGCCCTTATCTTCTCCCATGTCGAGAGTAATATCAGTCAGTACGCCGTTAAGAGGAGTTGTGCTAATAATCACTTTCATAATACTTCGTCCTTTCGGTTTTTTTATTGTTGTTAACATTCGAACATGGTGCGGCTAGAGGGACTTGAACCCTCACCCGAAGACCAGATCCTAAATCTGGCGCGTCTGCCAGTTCCGCCATAGCCGCATATAAATTAGGTACACCTGCACTCCCGATTCTCCAAGCAGGACAACTTCCATTCCGGACCACAATATCCGAAACATTAGGGCGCAACAAGGAAGTCGTGGCTATTTTATTGATCGTACTTTTACCACCATGTACCTATTCCCCATTTTGTTAGAGACCTAATGGGCAAAGCTGTCTACCTACACCGGTTGTGGACGGACTTACCCGGCTGGATTTATATGTAGGAGTCTCAAACCGTCGCACATAATGGAGCAGCGAATGGGAGTCGAACCAACATCTCCAGCTTGGAAGGCTGGCATATTAACCGTTATACGACCGCTGCATAGAAACCCGGCTTACAAAGCCTTGTTGCTTTCGATACGATATAGACCGAAGCATCGTATCAAAAGAGCCGGGAATAACAAGAATGAGGTAAAAGGTTCCTGCTGAATAACATACCTAAAAAGACAGGAACCCTGGTGCTACCGACCCGATTCGAACGGGCGCATTGTCACCAATAGGAGATTTTAAGTCTCCGGTGTCTGCCAATTCCACCACGGTAGCATATCAAAGCTGTCTGTCCAGCAGTCAACCGTCTTTCCGATTTGCCAAACCGTTTCGCCCAATAAGCTCCCGACTCGATCGAGCCGGTGGTGTTTCGGATGGGACTTGAACCCACATGCTTGCGCAGAAGTTTTTGAGACTCCCCTGTCTGCCGATTCCAGCACCGAAACATATATGCTCGTCTTTCCGAGCCGCCACTGCTTACGCAGGTCACTCTTTTACTTCAAACACCATGTAGTACATGTGATTATCTTCACCATCGCCGACTGCCGCACCGATAACATACTCAGGATATGGGTTCAACTCGCATCCGCAAAAATCAGCGTAGGATTCAGTGTCAACTTTCACTGCATCTTCGTACCGAGCGGCCTCATCTTCAGGCATCCCATTGAGAAAGCACTGAAAACTAACAGCGGCAAAAGCAATCGCATCGTCTCTTGATTTGAATGCTTTATCGATACTTACTGACTTGTAGACATCAGCTTTCTCGTTAGTGTAATCGCTTGCGACGATGTACATCTGAATCACTCCTTCTCAAAGATATCGGTGTACTTCGTGTACAACTTACCGTTATGGAAGTAGGTATTGTAATCGCACTGGGTGACATACCACCAGCGCTTCTGATGACCAGCCAACAGGAAATCGTGCAGATGATAGGTTTCCTTGTAGTGCTCGTCCACACGCTGCCGGAAGGTAAGCTCGTCGACTTCGTTAGAATACTCTACGTACTCAGCGATTTTATTGATTTCGTCCTCGGTCATATTGTCATCCACAACGAAAACCACACGAACAATTTCACCGCCAACACGATGAATCTTGTCCAGTTCGTCCATATGATGCAGATGATAAACGACTCGATCAAACCTTTCAAATGGGAAAAGCATGATGTCGGGATCATGCTTAACATCATAATAACTGGTATGCAGTTCAGTCTGACGGCCAAGCTTTCTGCAAGTATCGAAAAAGTGTGCCCACCACTTCTGATGATGAGGCCACTGCCATAACGGATCGCCACCGCCGGATACAGATACCCAGTTGCAATCAGCGCAATCATTATAAAGGGTACTCCATAATTCATCACGAGAGGAATACTCCCCTGTCGGCGTCATCTTGAGATTGTTGTTGCGGACGACGCATTCAGGGCAGCTATAGTGGCACCCGAAGTTCGTGATAATACTAAGATATTTGTCTGCCATTTTGATTTACTCCTTGTTAATGGTAAGCTGAATAGACCAATAATCTCTATCGTTTCCAGTGTAAATCAAAGAGTCCAAAACTTCTGAGTGCCGATCGCACTCGTGATAGATTTCTGGACCATGGCTCTGAAGCCATCCAGGCTCCACTCCGAACTCTTTAACGATTTCTCCTTCATCAATGACTGCGATACTATCGGAAGCCTTATCTTTCGCTTTTTCAATCATCCATTCAACAATTTCTTTGATATTCAGATTTGCCATGATTCATACCTTCTTTCAAAATGTTACTAAAAATGGTGCCGGTAGCAGGACTCGAACCCGCGCCTCTGTCTTATCTGGACCAAGGGGTATAAACCCAGTGCTCTAGCCGCTGAGCGATACCGGCATAAGAGAGGAGGATTTAACCATGTAATAAATCGATATGGTGCGGAGGGTGCGCAGTCCGACTTACCTCGTCATACCAGTTACTACAACCGAAACCGGGCTCAACATCCCAATTTCTGGTGCCTATCCTCAAAGGCTGCCCTTTAAATCACTCTCCGCCAGTCTGGGCACCGACTAAGCTAGACCACAACTCAGGTCATCCAATAGCCTACTCATATTGTCACCAGACTATCACTCCACGAGGAGCTACCTCGTCGCAGTCTGTTCGCACATTTTCGGATATAAGCGTTATGGGTGTGTCAGAGGGGGAGTATGATCACCCACGGTGGAATTGCGCCACCCCAGCAGTTTTGTACTACACTACGCCGCTGCATCGAACCTAGCTGGAACCCAACAGAATCGAACTGTTGTACGACCATCAGCTCCATATCAAAGCAGGGTTATCGTACCTGCTCGGCAATTTCAGCCACGAGCGAAGAAAAAGGAAAAGTGAAAGAGAAAAAACTTCGCTTTTTTTGCACAGGGAGAAAGGATAAAGCCCTATGCTATGGTCGAAAACGTAGGATTCGAACCTCTCTTCGTGGTCCCATGCCACGAGTGCTACCATTACACCACGTTCTCGTTATATGCCGGTCTTTCCCGGCTGCCAGCCTCAAAGGCTAATGGAGGAAGTAGATAGCTTAGATAGCTGCCGCCACGATCTTTGCAGCCTCCTTAAACACTTTCATGTTCTTATCAGAATGCTGGAAGATATCAGGAGTAGACTTGGGCGGCTTATTGTGAGAACGCACATACGCTTTACGCATTCGGTCCATCTTTGCAGTGCCGATCGCGTCATAGATCTTTGCATAGGTAACCCAATACCCAAGCGTCTTATCGCCCAGCTTTTTTGCAATGGGTTCAACGATCGGAAGCGTGATACTCGGCTTGTAGTAATAATATTTCTTTTTCGGCTCTTCGACTGCAGGAGCTTCAGCCGCCGGTGTTTCAATCTCGATTGCGTGAGCCTCGGCTACAACGACCGGTGCGGGTTCTTCAGCGACGACCTCAGGAGCAGGTTCTGCCCTATGGCGAGTAGGGATCATATCAGCAGGGATCATAGGCGGTTTCTTGGTGAGTGCCGACTTAATACCCTTTCGGACCTCAGCGTCGTGCTTTTCGTTCTCATACCGATCCTTCATAATCGACATAAAGATTGAGCTCCACGTTTCACTATCCTCGATAATGTCCAAGCCGCTGAGGTTCTTGATGTCACCCATGTAGCCGACCCGCTCAACATACGCTTTGCGTTCGTCTTTGAAATACCAGCCATAGTTGCGGCCGATATAATCATAAGCCTGTTTCAGAACCGCATTCAGCGTCAGACCAGTCATGCGAGCGATGGAGTTGCCGAGCTTGTAGATCTCAGTCCGCCATTCGCTGCGTCCTTTGTATGTAGTTGTGTGGGTTTCCTTTGCGGCGGCTGTGGCAGTTGTGGCAGTCTGCTCAGGCTGCTTCTGCGGCTGACCCATCGAGATAAGCTTTCGTTCCAGCTGCTTACAGACGAACAACACATTGTCGAGAGCGTTGCGGTCCTGCTGGCGTGCGGCTTCGAGAGCGTCCATCTTGGATTGAATCTCCGTCAGCGCCTGAGTCATCTTATCGAATCGCTCCTGCCGCTTGAGCTCAGTCTGATTGGCATTCAGCGATACGGTTTCACCCCGCATCAGAGCGGCGATCACATCCCAGCAGAAATCAATGAAAGCATTCGCTTTGGGTTGAGTGCTGTAACGGCAGATCTCCATTACACCTCTCATACTATATACGTAGGTTTGCTGTTTTCCACCAGGGGTAATCAAATTGATTAACCCTGAAAGCGGGTCAAGACGAGCCGCGTTGCGCTTGTGAATCGTTCCAATCGAAATTGAAGGATTCTTATATCCCAGCGCCTGACCGACCTGCTCACGGGTCATCCAGAAATCATCCTGAGCTCTGGTGTGATCGACCGCTGGATTCTCATAGACCTGGATCTCCATGTCACCGAACTGCTTGGTAGTGGCTACTTGCATTACTACATTCGCATTCATTTTTTACCTCATCCTTTTCGTTTGATATTGGAAAGTGTGTTTCGCTTGAAACAAGTATTACACAAAAACGTATCGTTGTCAATTGGAAAATATTCACAAATGACAGCATTACATTTTGTTTGTATTTGTTGCTCTTATCACAACCTTCATTATTATAATATAGGCGATTTGTGATCTAAATCTGTCTGAAGCTACTAGCTGGAGATGGTGATCTTTCATGAACCAGGGGTTGTGGCCCAAATGTGGTTGTTAGATGCGTCGGTTGGGGTGTTATGAGGCTCTTTCAGCCCCCTGATGACACCGGTCTGATGTGGCCAGCGATGTCTGGTACCTGCAGTCGACGCGTCTTCCGCCTTCCTCGGGGGTGTCCCCTCAGTCTAACAATTCGTTCCGTTCGGCTTGGCCTAAACGTGCTATCGTGGTAAAACCAGATAACAATTCATCACAAATCTGCTCGTAAAATACGGGATTGCTCACATGGGAGGACCGGTTTTCAACATAGTTTTCAACTCGCTTTCTTATTTTATTATGTACTTTTGTTTCAAATTGAGATCTAAATATCTGTGGAGTCCTGTGCCTCGGCGATCGTACCTGCAGCAGGCAGCGTTGATGAGCTGCGGATGAGCTGCGAGCGTAGTTCGGGATTTCGGGGTGACGCATTATCGCTGTATTTCTATTCGGGCTCTATCGTTAGTGCCGTGAGTCGCTCCCTGTTGGGTCACCTGCTGAGCTTAATGGTCCTTCAGTGGCAGCCACGGGTGGGGTGTCTCAGTCTAACAATTCGTTCCGTTCGGCTTGGCCTAAACGTGCAAACCTTTCGACTTGCTATTCATCTCAATCTGTTTTCGTGGCGACTCTGCTGTACTATGCGGAATCGTCGAATGGCATTACATTCATCTCATTCACCTCCTGATTCAAACCTTGCTGTTTTCTCTAATAGAATTACAAGGGAAAAACACCTAACACATCTCAGTAGAGTAATTTCATTACCGAACCATGATGTATGTTTAGAATACAGTCAAACTCTTTATGAATTCGGCTGAGAATTGATGCTGGCCTTATTCTGTCGAGCCGCTTGTACTTTTTTCATTCGCTCACGAAGTTCTGCACGCTGTTCATCGGTCAGTTCACGAGGCGCTGTCGGCGTTCCGAACCGAACCAGCTTACGCGGCACCGAATACCACTTGCACAGGATCAGTCCGTCTTTCGTGCGGTGGATCTTGGTGAGCTTGTACTCGTCAGGATGCTTCTCGCACATGGCATCAAGCTTGCGCCAGTAAACAGGATCGTTGGTGCACACATCGGCCGTCTTATCCAGGGCTCCAATGGTGATGATGGTCTCCTGTTCAGCTCTGGTCATCGAAACACCGCCATGCTCAGGAATGGCTTTCATTATGATTTCTTCCACGATTTATCGCTCCTTTTTCTGCTGGGCTCATTCATACCAACACATCGTGACAACGTTGGTGTAGCCAGTTTGGTATTTAACGCCGTCAATTCTGACCGTAACCGTGCCATAAGACACCCAGCAAGAATCGTACTCGCCCTCAGCAAGCAGCGTGCCGTCAGGGTTATAGACCTTGGCATAGTTCACCTTGCGTCCATCTTCATCTTTCGAATTGCCACCACATCCAGTCAGCATCAGTGCAGCAGCCAGTACAGCTGCCGCGATAAGTCTTCGGAATCGCATTTAAGCCACCTCCTTATTCGTCATCACTGTCAAAGACAAAACCTTCTGCCTTCCACATCGAAACAACAAATTCATCGTCACTTCGATCAGTTTTCAAAACCCCGCTCAATCCATGTGCGGTGTCGGTGATATCGAAAACAAACTTACTTCCGTAAATTTTGAACAGATGACCGTCTCTCTTGCGTTTGTTGCGGCAGGTCAGGTAATCCGTCCCACGGGTGGTCTTGCCCAGCTGAACCCACTTTGTAGGCACATGGATCTGCAAATAGGATTTCGAGCCGCACACAATCGTGAAATCATCGTGCTGCTGGACCAGTTTGAGGAAGTCCTCCGGTTTGAATTCGTGTACGCCAAGATCTAAGCTCGCCATAAAAACCCTTCTTTCTCTTTTTCTCCCTGATGGTTCTTTTTCCCCTTAACAATCTCCTTTATCTCCTATAACCCTCTTAAACTTAATCATCAATTTTATTTTCGCGTCGCTTGTTCATTGGCGATTGCGTAATTGAGTTTGAGTTCGAAATAGGAATGAATTATTGTTGCAAGCGAAAGAGTGAACCAGCGATTAAGTTTTCAACATTTTGAACAAGTGAGTTTTCAACAATTCGGAATCTCAGCAACGACCTGAATCATCTTGATTGAAGTCGGAATGAAGATTCGTCCTTGCAGCATGTTCATAAAAGTAAGCGTCTGAAGCAGATCGAACCAGTGCGAACTCTGTTCAGCAGGTGCCGCATTCAAATCAGCGATCAGGCTCTCCACGGCCTTATCGTCAAGGAAATCGAGCTGCGTACATGCTTCGCCGCGCTCATAGCTGGTTCCGATCTTCACTTTTGCATCGTATGTAATCTGTACTGACTTCATACTGTTACGCTCCTTTTTATTATACAACCGTTTGGAGTTTTGCTCAACAACTAACAGGCGTTGATTAGTCGCCATTTTCTTCTGAGTCAACGATCTCAACGCTCTCGATAGAGTTCGGCACGTACATGCGTTTTCTGAATCGCTCCATGGTCTCAAGCGCCGCCTCAAGGTGAATCATCACAACATGCTGCTCTTTTGATCGCTTCTTATACTCTGTATCAATGGCAGCACACAGCGTATCAACCACATCATTTGGCACAGATTCGAACTGGTAAGTAGCCCTCTTATAATCGAGCCGCATACTTGTTGCGATTGCTGCACGATATGTTACTTTGATCGTATACAAATTAACACTCCTCTTATTACGTCGCTCGTTCACACAGAATCGCGGCCGCTTCTTTCAAAATACATACACCGGTCGCACAACTTGCCGCATTGATTCCATGCTGGCGATACAGGTTCCAGAGTCCGCCGTATGTAGGGATCGAATCGAGCCCGGAGCAGTAAAACCCCGCCGCATCATCCCAGGCTAACATCGGTGTATTATTGAACAGACGATCATTTTTGAATTTCGAAATCAAATAGTCAAGCTCGAACGGGATATACGGTTTAACTGCATCCAGACCGCCCAGATAATCGATGTAGCGAGTGTAGCGCTCACGAAAACCGAGTTCTTTACCAGTGGCCTTATCGATGTTATGTTGATGGATTCCTGTTGCTTCATTAAGGGTCATCGCTGCGTTACCTCCTTACTTGTTATTCTTTCAACGGCTCATCCGCTGCCAGCGCAATGATTTCGTCGATGTTGTTTTCGATCAGATACTTCCAATCTTCCAGCCGCTGATTGAGGATTTCTGTCGCCTGGATGATGACTGCGTCCGGCGTGATGTGCTCACAGTTGCATTTCAAAGCCAGAATCAAGTCATCAAAAGTGACAGGGTCAAGAATCGTATCGCTGGGGATCATATCTTTACCGAGTTTCCAGCTTGCCATAATCAGAACCTCCTGAACTGCACGAACTTGCCATCAGCGTAGCAAGGAGAGTAGCACTGCGAGATACAATAGTTATTTACGAAGGTGGCCACGAAGACAGGTTCGCCCTGAATAATGATTGCTTCCGGCTTCAACTTCTCGATTTGTTCGGCCATCTGCCATGCCATATCCCTTACTTTGATAGATGCGTCCGTAGGGAAAATCGTAGGCAATGGTCCATCATGAAGTACACCATCTGTGCACAGTTTGCGAGCTGCATCGAGTTGAGCGTTGGACCATTGGGCGATAGAAAGTTCAGTCATATTGAGAACCATTGCTACGTTTGCCTCCTTATTCTTGTACTGATAATTCTTTTGCCATGATTCTTTCGCGCATCTCGGCTCCAGTTGAGGAAAAGTAATCGCGAGTAAGAACCCATGCATCTTCTTCGCCGCAGATTTCAGCAGGCTCTTTGAACAAGCGAATGGATTCGTCTGGCTTTTTACCACCAAAGATTTCCTTCTTAGCTGCATCTGTGATACAAGGATCATTGTAGATGTCATGCCACCATTTTTCTTGTTCTTTAAGATACTCAAGTGCTCGTTCTTCAGTAGCAAAAAGACTGTAATGAAACTTGTCATCGTGAATAGTTTCATAACGGTCTTCATAGGACGTAAAAATTCCCCAGACAGACATACTGCGTAGCTCCTTTTATTCCATCTCGATTGTGACACTGTTATATTCAGGGGTTCGATACATCACATCAGCTTCCCACATCTTGGCACAATCATAGCTGGCGAATGCACGGCGGACCACCTTGAGCGGGATTTTGCCATTGTTATCGGCATAGAATGTGATCTTGTAATGCTGGAGCTGATAGCCAGCTGCGGCGTAATCACCCATTCTGCGATGCCTCCTCGTCTTTTAATTCAACAGAGCTAATCCACTGTTCGAATTTGTATTGAACTCCAAACATAGGGTCTGTAAAAGTATACTCAAGACTAGCTTCATCGCCGTCTTTATAATTCACATCCGAAACGTTTTCTTTCTTTCTGATAGAACAATATTCTTTGAAGATAGTATCAAATGCCACGTCAAAACTACAATGAGCAGATAGCGGTCTCGTTCCGTTATCATGCCAACCAAAACAGTCATTAACTTTGACATTTTGCATGACAATGTAAATTTCCATGTTTATGTCCTCTTTTTTTTGATACTCTTACTTCACTTCTCTCGATTCGATCTGAACAATACGTTCAATCTCATCATCATACCAGTTTTTCCAACGATAACGAAGATTGCGTCCATTGGCATCGAACACGACGTCATAACACTCCGGGTCTGCACTCACCGATTTTGCCATTTCGGTCAACATTTTCATAGCACACTCGAGACTGCTATAGACATCCCCATTGTAATGACTGAACATCACACACGACTGTCCCTTAACTCGCTTGGAATAGAAATTATCTAAGATATGTACCGTCATTGTTACAACTTCCCCCTTTTTTACCCGCTGCGTTCTCTGCGGATTATACATAGCGGCGCTCATACCATGTAGAAGTAAGAATGCTTGATTTCGGGGGCATATTTGTCCCGAGCGACACACTCCAGCCCAATGATATGTTTGTTATTCTGTAGGAGCGCCTTCTGACCTGGCGACAAAGTACAATCAAGCAGTACCCGCATTGCCGACTGACCACCCTTCAAGATAACATCCTGATACTCGATCACATGGTCTTTGATTCTTGGCGGGAGGGATTCAATCAGTTTCGCGATGTTCATGTTGATTTCCTCTTTTCTTTTTGCGTGTGTATGCTATTTCGTTTACTACGCATGTAGTGGATGTGGTTACGTCTGCCTCGGTACCACCAGTCGCCCGACATGTGCAGAGTAACGCCCCGACTATTGTCAGAACGCTATTTATTTAATTGATAATACAATCATCCTCGATGCTGTAATAAGCTTCTGTCCATGTGAAGGGTTCGCCAAGGTCTTTTGGACTAATGGAATCAAGTTTCGCCATAGTCTCAGATGGAACATCTTTCCAAAGAAAAATGAAACCTCGTAACCATTGACCGCTTCGATTTGCCATGAAACACCCTAGAGCACATTTATCCTTCTGGCCTTGCCACGGATGAAGTTTGTATCTAACATGAAGCTTAATGTATTCAGATCCATTCCAATACTCATAAATATCAGGGTGGTCACGCATACACTGTTTTGCTTTTTCACGCCAGAATCGATTGTTGCTCATTTTACCAATTTCTTCAGGAGTGAATTCTGAGAACTGTTTGCCAGAGAGATTGGTTCCCTCAAGAAGTTCAAACTTAGGTTTTTCTCCAAAGTTCTTTTTCTTTCCACCTTTAGAAACCGCTTGAACGATACAACCATATTGGTCAGCCATTTTACCTGCTTCATCACAGATATTATTCCAACCCATATCGTCATCGATATCAATAATCCGAACCATTTTATTCACCTCTTTTCGTACAAAGCGTTTATTATATATCACACCAAAACTTCGTAGAGAGTATATCATCTGCGGTCCTGTCTTTGATGCGATTGGGAATCATTGTATGTAGGTTATTTTTACCAGCAGAGCACTTACTGTAGCGTTCTTACATCACCGGCGGCATCGGAGTACCATCCTGGCGACCACGGCGATACGGACCACGGCGAACTCTCCCCTGGGCAACAGGATAACAGGTAACCGGGCGATTATGCAGAGTGGCCAGCCGCTTCGTGATAACCTTCACACCATGAACAACCGTCATAGTAGGCTGCGGACGGAAACGATCATAGCGGCGGTCTGCAGTGTAATCCCAGGGAGTGATACTTGCATCGTCGGTCGGCACACGGTATGGGCCCATCATACGGGTCTTGCGCTGATTGACATTGACCGGAATCAGGAAATCGTAGTTCAAGCTGTTGTTCTTGACCTCGGTTTCGGTGAACAATTCGCCACCTGCATAGGCGCTCCACATTTCGATGCCACGACGGGTGCCCAGATACATAGGCTCATTGTTTGCTTCGAATTTAACACGGAAATACAACATAGGTTTACCTCTCTTCTTGCTTGCACATTTTGATTTGCTTTTTATGTAATATTTGAAGCCGCCGGGTTAGACCACAACAGCAATCAACAGAGTCAGGGCGATCGAGATGAGAAAGAAATTACGAATCGTTTCCGTCATTTCGATCGGATCTACGGTATCAAACCAGCGTGCCAGGGTGTCGATCACCTGATTGTAGCGGCGAAAACACCCCAGATAATATAGGCCAGTTCCGATTTGCTGGAGTGCGCCCACCAAAAGCAACATGGCGGCGAACACCCAGACGATGGGACGCTCAGACAATCAAATCACCCTCCTTTACTGTGAATGGCAGAGTCAGAATGTGAAACTGCAATTCGATTTGAACACGCGGCCGGAGTCTGCTATAGGGCAGGAAGTACGGATCAGCCAATTCGATGTGGCGCTTATGACGGCGCTCTTGGGATTGCATCCAGATGGAATCCGTGTCACTAAGGTATGCTGCGAACATAATTCATATTGCTCCTTTCTTACTGCGCTGCGGCGCTTCTTACGGCTGCTGCGGCGCTTATACTCTTGTGAATTCGTCCAGATAATAACGAGAGCCATGCATAATGAAATACGCACGGCCCTGATTCGTCTGATAGATTTTGTGGCGGCCAGCCTGTTTACGGCGCTCGCCATTGTTGGTTGTGACTTCGACACACGCCTCTTCAATCGCTGTGATCTCAAGCCCGCCCCAGTTGTTAAGCGGATACACGGCGATTGCATGTTTCTCTGGCGGGAAAACGTCTCTCATAATTCAACCTCGCTTTCTTGCTGAATAGAGATCTTGCCAGCGGAATCATATCAGGACTTTCAAACACGATAAACCCGCCCAGATTATTGATAGATGCAACCAGCAGGCCATATTTTTCAATGATGAGCCAATTCAGGCTGTTCGGATTGTACGGTCGGAATGGTTTCGCATCAGGAAATCCCGCCCTCGCATCACTGAAAAACTGCGGGGTCAGCTCTTTCGTATCCAAATTTACGACACGAATCGGCGTGAGGGTTCCGCTTTCTGGGTCCAGCACAACGGCGCATAATCTGTCATGCATCTGATAGATCTCTGACAAAATCATTAGAAAGTGTCCTCCCCTTCCAGGCGGCTTACAGCTTGCCGCTCATAATACCCATCACAGGGATACGCTGACCTTCGCTCTGTTCGTACACATGGGCTTCAGTTGCGTGGCGATTGTGAACTTCTCGCTTAGCGACCTCAAAATTCTTCTCAGCCTCGGCGTAACTCTTGAAGGGGTATTCCATTTCGCCCATGATGGGATCGTTCCATTTGATTACGAGGACGTAAGGAGCTTCTTTGATGGCCTGTTTATAGCGCTGTTCCTCGGCGGGCTGCTGTGTCTCGGCGGACTGCTCCTTGGCGACGATTTTCTCGGCCAGATTCTTCAGCTCTGCAATCACATCAGCATTCAGACGCCGCTTGGCTTCTTCAGCGCGAATCATCTCGGCGATTGCATTCACATCCGCCTTTGCTTCATCAGCCAACTTACGAGCCAGGCTTTCAGCGCGGTGACCTGCATACTGATTGGCAATCTTGTCATAGTGCCACCACTTGTCGACGGCGGCGGCGCGGGCGTATCTGAGCAGTTTCATGTTATCCATTTTGTTTTACCTCTCTTTTTTGTTTTATTAAATGGCAGCAAATGCCATTTCAATCTTCCTCAGCGGCGTTTTCACAGTTGCACCACAAAATATCTTCGATGATATCATCGAAGTTGTCATCCGGCGTGCCATTGCAATTCATAATGAGGGTCACACTCTGATACATGGGCGGCACATCGTTAAGGTTGTCCATTTCATAGGCATATCCCCACACTTCGCCATTGCAATCTTCGATCATGCAGTACAGGAGCTGGATATTGTTCCCGTCAAGATCCTCGCATTCAATAACGGGTTCCTGGACGACGGTTCCGCTCAAAATGTAGCGCCCAGCAGCATTGGGTTTCATAGCAGCGGCGCTTACGTTAGCAGCGGCGCTACCAGCGGAGTCCGCGCTTGCCGCCGGAACTGGAATCATAAAGATTGTTGCGAACAGAATCACGGCCATAATCACAACGGCCAGACCACGATTGCTCTTAGTCATGCTTGAACATCTCCTTCCATGCCTGCTGCATCGAAATCGTCAGAGCGACACCAATAATGATGCCGCAGAAGAGAATGAACTCCGTGCTGAAATAATCCATATTGCTAAGCTCCTTTTCGTTTGATACTCAAATCTGGTTTACGGTTTCGATGACATAATCATCGTAATTATTGCCGAACGTAACGTATGCGTCCGGGCTGCACTTGGACAGAGCTTCCATCAGCTCTGCAACAGTCATGCTCGTGGTTTTGTGCTCGACGATATCAAGCAGAGCGTAACCGGCGTGGTTTTCACCGTTGATTCTGACGAATTTCATATTGTTGAGCTCCTTTCGTTTTTTTGTTTTATTGTGGTTACGGTTACGTCTGCCCTGGTACCGTAAATCGCCCAGTATCGCTCCTTGTGGAGCAGAGAAAAGAGGTAAAAAAGAAAACGCCAGCACTTGCATCTTGCGATTGCATTTGCTGACGTTGGGGTTGGTTATTAAATTAGGGCGGTTTTATGTCATGCCCCGGGACGTGAAGCATCAAAGCTCTTCGATTTCGACTCGAATAACGGTCTGATTTTCGCCATAATTTAATTTAATGGCGTATAAAGTCAAATCACGAAACTCTTCTGCTTCTTTTTTCGTAGCAAAATCGGTTGTCGTTAAGACTTTCGGTTCGTCTCTAAGGCAACTGATAGTTTTAACTACGAATTTATTTTCAGCCATTGAATTTACCTCCTATGCTGGAATGAAGTAGAACTAACTCTAATTATATAGAGTAGCGGAAGTAAATTCAAGACAGAAATCAATTAACGCTTTCCAGATTTTACAGGAAATTGAGGCTCAAGAGGACGATATCCTTCGGTTGTATTACCATCCATATATTGGGCCATTTTGTTATCCATAAAACGAATTCGACCATTCACATCGATCTGCCCGCCATAGATTTCTTGACTTGCAATCTGATATTCTTTTGGGAGAATAATCGGCGAGTTACCGGCACTACGACCGATTCCTTTACCTTTGAATCGACGAATGCAAGAATTACAATTTTCATCAAATGCGCCATGGTAAATAGCCGCCTCTCGATGCTTTGCGGATTCAGCTCGCTTCTCAGACTTGGATTTGATTTTCCAAACCTGAATTCGATTCTGATGAATTGCTTCAAGAAGGAACGCACTGATTTTAGTGGGACAAATTCGTATCCACTTGGAACCATTGTTCAGGATCACCATGGATGGATACACTCCAGAAGCAGTCGCACGTGCTTCCGTGATGAAATGAACACCATCAAACGAACCATAAAGCTCGCCGATGTTCACGTAATTGCCGCAGAACATGGTTTCCACACGAGCTTGTATGACCCATGCGTCTGCATTTCGGTAGTTTGTTTTCATAATATGTTTACCTCTCTTTTCTTGCCTGTTTCGGCTAATGCCATCATCAGGGGACGGACTTACACCGCCCGACAGGGAGCAGTTTAACGTCATGCTCGGGACACTAGCTATTATTTTTGATTTCATACCCGGCGGGGCTCCTTTCAGCAATTGAACTTGTCTTCAATCATATACATCCATTCTTTCGATGGACTCAGGATAAATCCTTTGATAAAAACCGGGTCAGTTCTACCGTCTGTTCCTAGCAAATAGCACTTTGGAACACTTCGTGGAATCAAATTGCTGTGAAAGCAATATTCGAGGTTCCCACTGTTGAAATGGTAGACGAGTGCTACTTCCCAGATTCTTTCTCTTTGCTCGACAGGAAGGGCAGATAGCGCGTTCATGAGCATTCCCTTAACCCATTCTCTTGACTGGAATTGCTCATATAGGTCACGGAAAGGCCCGACATCGCTTGCATCCATGTACATTCTCATCTTCAAAGTCCCTTTTTCACAGAATGACTTCTTGCCCCAGAACAGCCGCACGAATGACACGCCCATTGTGATACAAGCGAACTTCGTCATAGAACGGGCCATCGTACCACTTGCTAGAAACACTTCTTTCGAAACGCTTCGTTGCATACTGTTCATCATCAGTTCTGAAAGAGCAAGTAGGAATGTCGGCATGAGTGACTACAAGCCACTCTCTCGCCATAGGCAAAATGATAGGTTCGTCGTACTCTTTGACGCCACGAACGGCGATGCTTGCACGAGTGACACCGTCGACCTTAGCAATAGGTTTGTCATTTGAGATGACTTCTTCTTCCTTAGCGGCTTTGCTCTGGTACAGAATTTCGCCAGTCTCATGGCTTGCAATGTCCCGCACGTTGAGCTGTTCCAGCATCTGGAACATGACGTGGTCGGCTACATCTGTGAAGTGTGTGCCATCCATCAGTCTGATGTTATAACTTGCCATAGTGAACCTCTTTTCTGAGTGTCTACAATGCGCCACACTCTAAGGCGCTACGCATACTGCGTTGGAAAGGGGCCGCTTTTGAACGGTGCGACCCCGAAAGGGTATCCGGCTATTGTGTGATTATGCCTTGGTAATACCGCCAACCTTGCCCTCGGTCTCAGGCTCTTCTGCCTTCTTGGTGCGGCCATACAGAGCGTCCAGAATAGCCTGCTTCTCTTCCTGAGTTGCGTGGCTCTTGTTGACGAGAGTGACGACCGCTACAATGTCGATACTGTGGGCTTCGTAATCTGCCACCTTCTTCTCCAGCTGCGCAATCTTGTCGTCTTTTGCCTTGACTTCATCAGCGGCTTTCTGCTCTTCGGCGGCCTTTTCAGCGGCCTTTTTCTCGTTTGCAGCCTTGGTATCAGCGGCCTTCTTTGCCTTAGCGTCATTTGCGGCCTTGCGTGCCTTTTTGAAGTCGGCGGCGCTGATACGGGCAAGGGGCTGTCCATTCAGAATGCGGGCAGTCTCAAAGATGAGATACTTCAAGAAGCAGTCCGAAATCTTGCTTGCGTCACCATTGGCGTCCGCTCTTGCATCTGCGGACACTTCGCCCATGAGTACGAGGTCGGGGACGGTTACGCTGTACAGGGGGCGGCGCTTGCCGTCTTTCTTGTTAGGGTCACGACTGCCCAGGCCATAGAACCACGCAGCCATGGACTTGCGTGCTTTTTCTTCGGCGGCTTTGAGGGCGGGAATATCTTCTTCAGCGGTGCCCTTGGCTTCACGAAGCATCACCATTGCGGCAATGTCGGAATACACTGCGTCAGAGATCTTCTTGACACCCTCGACAGTGGTTGCAGGAACCTTGAAATCTTCCAAGGACTTCTTAGTGATTGCGGACACTTCCTGCTCGGGGTCAGCGATTGCGATGATAAGGGTTGCCAGCTCGGTGGTTTTGACATTCTTAGCGTTAGTCATAATTTTTACCTCTCTTGCTTATGTGTTGCTCAGCGTGGCCGTTTTGCCACACTTGACGCGGCACAAACTTGCGCTTGCACCGTCTCAAGTGCCCACAAGCTTGCTACACTTGTGGGCACTGAAAAACTTTGCTTTTGTGCCCCAAAGAGGTAGTTTTAAGCCTTTTTTTGGGGCAAAAGTGACAGCTTGCACCACGTGCCTTGACACTTGCGATTGCACGTCCACCGCTAAAGGGTATAGCTAGGACTTTTGTGCAACGGCTACTTGTGAACGCTGTCACAGTGCGCTTTACTGGGGCGCACCTATGGCTTGTTTATCCAGTCGGCCATAGTCGGCAAGGTATATACTATCCCCACAAAAGGCGCTTGAATGAGGCGCAAAACAAGTGCATACAAGTTGCAATGTCCGGCATAGTCCTCACGCCAAAGCGTGGTCGTTCTACCTGTTCAAGTTCTCAAAGTTCGCACCTGTTCGGGAATCTCACGACTGCCTACTTGGGGGCCCTCAAGCACCGTGGGTTTTGCGGTGGCGCTTGGGGCACCATGAGATTAACACAACACAATTTTTGTCAAAAATCCAATCTTTGTGATTGGCCGCTATATAAAATGTAAGAGAAAATTCCAGATTTCCAGCACTCGAATACCACCTAATAACGGAAGGTAACATTCGTTGAAAACCCGCATGAATCCTAGACTTTTCGGGTCATACCGGGGGGGATGTTAAAAATTGGAAAAGGGGTCGAGTTTGGGTCGTGCGTACCAGTTATTCCATCTCCCCAGCCCGTACCAAATCAACCGGTTTTCGCACCTCACCCGCCTCTCGCTCGCCCCCCTCAACGCAACAATCATCCATCCGCATTCGCCCCTAATTCGCAGTCGCCATCATCCAAAATCACTTGTTAATCGCCCCAAAATCGCCAATCACCTCCCCTATCTGCGCACCCGTAAAACGCCCATTTTTAACCCCGATTATGTCTCCGGTAAACAACGTATTATCGCTATAAAATACTTCGTGCCTAACGTGATTTTAATCCCAATTTCCACACGGTTGTGCCTCGATCGCCACATAACAGCATCTCAAAAGCGCCACAGAAACGCTCAAAATGCATTATTTTTGCTCGTTTTTGCTTAATTTTAATAATTTTTCTGCCATTTTTACTATATTTTATTTATTATTACAACAGATTATTTTATTCCGGTATTTTGCACAAAACTATTGCTTTTGCAGCGCCATGGGTGTATAATAAGGTATAAAGAAAAAGCCCGCAGTTCTCTCCACAGCTGCGAGCTTATATTTTCAGTAGTCAATCACACTTTACAATATCATTATTAAAGGAGGATCACCCGTTAATGAAGTTTTATGACACCTCCGCGCTTCTTGATTTGGGAGCTGCCGCCTTCGAACCTGCCAGTGTAACCGCTTCTAGTGCAACAGCCTCTGGTGCAACAGAGCCGTTTCTGATCGCCGACATGACCCTGCACGAGCTGGAAGAGATCAAGACAAGCGGCAAGAAAAGCGAAGAGATCCGCTATAAAGCCCGTACTGTAACTCGCCTGCTGGCCGAGCATCACGACGACAACACCTTTATGGTAGTGGCAGTCCCCATGTCTTCCCTGTTCTATATCCTAGATGGCAAACCGATCAGCGACAACAACGACGCGACGATTATGGCAACTGCCCGCTGGTATCTGGACGAGATGAAGCGCAATCTGGACGATGCGATCGAAGCCGGTCTCACAGAAGCGCAGAAACAGATTCAGGCCAACATTGATTCTTTTAAATTTGTGACCAGCGACCTTAGTTGCGCCAATATTGCAAGCGGCATTCTTTATCTGCCGATCGAATTCACCTATCCCGATGCAGCAGCAAGCTCCCGCAATGACTATACTGGCTAGACTGAAGTCGCTCTTAATGAGGGCGGCGAAGAGGCCATGGCAATGGCGTACCAGACCCACGATGAAGGCTATACATATCAGAACCTGTTTAATACTCCAGTGAATGGCTATCTGATTGTTCGTGATCCAGATACAGTAGACGATGATACGCCGGCAGGCAATGCGGTAGGCTGGCTACGATGGAATGGCAAGAAATATGTACCACTCAAATACAAAAAGATCAGTAATCGCTTCACTGGCGACGTAAAACCGCTCAATGACCAACAGAAGCTCGCATTTGATATGCTACAAAACGATGATATCACCGTTAAGATGCTGGCTGGAACATTCGGCAGCGGCAAGACAATGCTTATGGTGTCCTCTGCTATTGATATGATCGAGAAGCACAAAGTTGAGAAGCTAATCTGGATTCGCAATAACATCGAAGTCAAGAATACCAAGGAGTTGGGCGCACTACCCGGCACTCTACTAGAAAAGCTCGGCGCTGCTTCTTTTGCTGGTCCTCTGGCTGATCACTTGGGCGGCGAGGCTGGTTTGGAATACTGGATCAATAATGGGCAGGTAGAAGTAGCTCACCTTGGATTTATTCGTGGCCGCGACTACAAGAACGCAATTATTATGGTTTCAGAGGCTGAGAATCTGACCAAAGAACATGTACAGCTGCTACTCGGCCGTGTTGGTGAGGGATCTATGCTGTGGCTTGATGGCGATCTGAAGCAGACTGACGAGGCCGTGTTTGAAAACAACAGCGGTATGCGTAAGGCAATTCAGTGTCTGGCTGGCAACCCGCACTTTGGATATGTCTACCTGAACAAGACAGAACGCAGCGAGACTGCACAACTGGCTGACCTGTTAGATTAAGGAGTCAGCAGTATATGACAATCGATAAAGTGATGAACAATCTCTATGATGCTCTGAGCAAAAATCAAGATACTATCTGGTTCGATTATCAAGGATTCCGCTGGGAGCTTGGTCATGACCTATCTTTTCATCCACGACATATACTTCATTCAGGAAATTGTTCTGAAGATCGACATGCAGCTCAATACAGTTGTCCAATCCCCTACTATCCAGAATCAGATAACGAATGTATATGCGAGAGCTTATTATGACAGACAGAATAAATAATTTGATTAACACATATAGAGCCTTAGCAAATGCAGCTGGCGCTAGACTCCATAAGAAAAGGAACCAACTCAGGACGTTGATATATGGAGCGCAATATCATAACTCAAAAACAATTTTTGAAGGATAAGAAATAATGCGCGTTTTATTCGTAAGGCCATCGATCTATGACACAGTGTGCGACTGGTATGAACGCATGGATACTGTGCAAAAGCATCGCAAGGAGACAGCAATCTGTAAATCACCCGAAGATTTTTGGAATATATTCAATAAAGATAAATTCGGCGCACAATATACGACATTCTATTTTGACGATAGGCTGGCGCTGACCGATACTTTTGAATTTTTCAAGGAGATCGTGCGGCTGTATGGTGAAGAGGATGCGAAGTATATTTCAGAGAATAAAATGCGGCGGATCACCATGAACTATTTGATGAACAACAATCAGTTTGACTTGTTCCAGCAGTTCTCTATCACACCCGAATGTCTGGACGATGTAATCCATGATGCTCTTGCTGATCAACAATGCGAATGTGTGTGCAGACCGCTATTGTAAGGAGGGTGAAATATGGAAAGAATATTAGCGCCACGATACGGTGGACGTACATATGCGATATGTGAATACGCTGTCAAGAACAATTGCAATATCTTGGTGCCGATGGGCGGGACAGCTATATTATGTGCACAGGACTATATCAAGGAAATCGCAAGGAATCTTGATATTCAATATTAGGGGTATAGGGTTGATCATCAATGTCTTATAGTGGATTTACAAAGCAGCGAGCGTGGAGAATATGCTATCCATATACTGACGGCGACTCGCCCTCCTGATAACTACAATGGATTACGTTTTGAATACAAACCACTTGTTGTTGATGATATCGACCGATGTTTTAAACTCATGTGTTTTCCGAATGTACAAATCGATGCCTGTTCTCTGATGACATATGATCCGAGCGAGGTTGCGTTTACACCACCAACTGCGCCTCAAGAAGTGCAGCGGGATGAATGCGTGTGTAACAGCTTGGTATAACAGAGGTACCCGCAATGAACAAATTTGATGCGCTACATGATGATCGCACGCTGCGATGGTGTAAGTACAGATATCCCGATGATATCAACAGTGGCGAGTTTACTTTTGACTGCACGAAAGATGGATTCACATGGACTCTGCCAAGTGATAAACCACTGCGAACCACAAATGAAATCGTATCTTACATTGACGCAAATGGTAACCAGTGTAAAGTTCAAGCTGAAGTAAAATACTATGGAATGGGACACGATCCGCTGTGGACGATTGCAATTCCTAATGTTGTCGAGGCAGAAAACGAATGCGTTTGTGAATCACTATTATGAGGCACGATATGAACAATCAATTATTGATACCTGACGATAAGATATACATATATCCATCGGATTGGAAGCAACCTGTGCGAATTCATTTTGAAAATGGATCGACTATCGACACTGTAAATTATAGCGATTCACATCATACTATTCAATTCGATAAATAGGTTGATTATAACACCATAGTTATTGATGAAACTTTACAAAGGTCTATCAAAGACTATGTATCGAAAAATTTCCCAAAAGAAGAATACAGTGTATCTATTCACAATGAATGTTACTGTGAGAGTCTATTATGAAAAAATATATCAGTGAAGAAGTACAACAACAAGCAGCCCTACAATTACATATCGAAATTGAAAATGATTGTAAAATAGAATTTGATAATTTTAGATTTCAAATAGACGAAGATGATATGACGGTTTGCCGCTATGGAGAACCAGATGAAACGTTTGTAGTTAAAAGGAAAGTAAGACTTTTCTTATTAAATAACGGATTTGAATTTGAAATTGCTGGGCCTTATGCTGAACAGATGTACAGACGATATATTAAACTGATAAATGGAGATATCAATACAAATAGTGAATACTATTGTGAAAGTCTATTGTAAAGGAGATGAAAATATTGGATGAACAAGAGCTAACTGTAAGAGTTGAAGAAATAGATAATCGTTTATTTTCTATGCACGATACAGTGAACCATGCGATTGCCAAAGTCAATAAAGCAAATGATCTGTCGCATTTTGCAGTTGAACGTATAGATACTATAAGAGAAACGACAACTTCGTATCAAACTGCGATTGATCAATTACAAGTTCGGATCGCAGAACTTGAACATAAAATCGATTTACTGACAGGGCCATGTATTTGTGAGCCGCTGCTATAAGGAGGAACTATATGAAAGAAAACGACTTTTCAAAACAGGATATTTATAATATTGGATTTGCCGTAGCTGATGCTGTGCGCGATTATGATGTAACTTACGAGGATATCCTTGACGCGATTCAGGTATACGCAGAATAGCAGGAACTGATCGGCAATGCATCGCTTTATGATACGTTGTGGATGGAAGATGGTACGCCTATGTCCCCTTCTTTGACACGATATTTATTCCATGAGATGTACTGCCCAGATGATTATGGTTATGATGAGGAGGACGGCGACGATGAGTGATCGCAAGCGTGATAAGGTATCTAAGAGCAGCTATATGCGTAACGCCCGCAAGCAGCGTATGATCGAGAATCAGTTTTTGCAGGAAGTTGAAAAGGCTCAGGAAAGCGGCGAACGCCAGCGGCAATCAGAGCGGCGGAAGCGGCGCACAATGTGGGACGACGAAGAAGACTAAGGAGGTACGCAGTAGTATGGACAAAGAGCCTAAGAAGCCGGGCGGAGAGAACGATACAGAGCGAGACGATATTCAGGAGATCCGTGTTAACTCTATTCCGCTGATGGTACTTATCGCTGGTGTTTTAAGTTCCGTTGACTTTGTTGATTGGATGTTTACTATCGCAGAAATGCTTGTTGTATTCGTGCTTACATATCAGATTCTAGGGCGTGTGCTCTTTACTGCCCTAGTGGTTACGCCCATTTTGGTTGTGTTTATCAGTAAGTGTCTGGCGGCCTACGATGAGATCATGTATGGCGACGACGATATAGGTGGCAGCGATGGCGAAGATGACGGTGATGACCACTTTAACGACCACTGGAATAATTTGATTCATTGAGGAGTGATATTATTTGTTTAGTCCACCATTATATAGCGTACTAAAATTCAACTTGAATTATATCGTTTCTCATAACTATAATTTTAAACTGACACCAGAAGAGATGGAGCAGTATAAAGTCTTACAGGGCGACGATATGCTGTTCAGACAGATTCGGCTCATTTCCGATGACTAGAATAAATTCCAGCGCTTTATTATCTTTGTTGATGCAACAGGCGGTCAGAACCACCCTGATGCTATCGATCATTTAGTAGAGCATGGATTCAAATTTAATGGCCAGAAATATCTGTTCTGTGAACGTAGTGCAAGTATGGTCCGTCAGAGTATGTTGAGTTTTGTTGAGAGACATATCTACCCTGAACTCGACCGCCGTGTGAGCATGGAACTGGATTTTTCTGAGACACCAACCGTCCTGAGCAAGTATTATGCTTATCGTGGTCTGATGCTGAGCAGCTGCCACTGCCTGGAGAACTGGTATCCCAAAATGATTGTTGTTCCAGACTATATGACAACGATCAAGAATCAGTGGATCGAGTATCTGGTAGACAAAACTGTGACGTTTAATGACCGCAAAACAGGCAAAGAGCGTACCTGGACTCAGAAAGATATCGCCACAAAAACAGTTGACATTGATATCAACGCCTTTGATGGCGCTGGAATCTGCCACCCAAGTATCATGCGCGAATTTGAAAAGCGTATTGGTACTTCTGAACGGATGAATAGCTTGATTCTGCGTGCTCCATATATCAAGGGTTGTTTACACGAGATTGATTACGAGCGTTTTTTTGAAGAGAACGGCGTTACAAAAATCAAGGATATCTGGGGCATGGAATATGATGTAACACCTGGCAGCGAACCAATGATCATTATTACTGCTTCAATGTACAAGGGTCTCAAATATTTCAAGAAAACTGGTACCTATTCTGACTGGGAGAGATACTGGGAACTTTTCAAGAAGTACGATAACTGCCTTGGTGTAGCTAAATGGAACTTTACGCTTGAACAAGAACCGCTTTCCACCCGTAGTAACTATCAGGTCATTCAAGATCTACAGCTCGACAATGAGTCTTTTAAGCATCTAGCTGACGACAGTATTACCTGGTATCAGAATATTGTCAAAGGCGACCCAATTTATACATACTGTTTTCTTGGTTTACTTGCTGAGAACAACGATCCGATGAATCATTACATGGCTGCTGCCCTGCGTAATCCAGTGATGGTAAAAGAGCCGGCAATCAAAGATTATATTCACTCGCTGCTTGATAAATATCGCAATGAGATGAAGTGTGGTCGGCTTTGGATGAATGCTACTTTTAAGTTCTGGGCCCCTGACCTTATTGCACTGTTGCAGCACATTGGTGGCCTACCTGTGACTGGCTGCCTTGAAGACGGTGAGTTCTACAGTTTTGATCGTCGTGGTGTGATGGAAGGAGACCGCTTAATTGAGCGTAATCCCCATATCTCTGTTGCAGAACATGTAAAGGCCAAGGCCGTAGACAACGAATACACCCGCAAATATTGCAGCCATCTTCAGAATGTTGCTATGGTAAATATCAAATCCATCGTGGCTTCAAGACTCAATGGTTCTGATTTTGACGGCGACTTGGTTCTAATCATCGATAATCCGCTGATGATGAGTGGTGTTCCTGATAATATCCCCATTACACTCGATGTTGAAGATAAGATCACTGCATTAGCAGAATGTGATATTGTGAAGAACAAAGTCGCCTGCACCATTCGTGGATTGAAGAGTTCTATTGGCGAGATTTCAAACTACGCAACTGCATACCATAATAAGGTTCCGACCATGGAAAAGACCAAGAAGCTCTATCACGATAATATTTCGCTTTTGAGCATCTGCAACGGAAAAGCTATCGATTATGCTAAAACCGGTGTTCTGTATCCGATCCCGCGTAATGTAGCAGCTTATGGTCGTCCCCTACCCTACTTTATGAAGTATGCAGGTTCTTACTACGCACGTTTACATAATCTCAGCAAGGCACATAGCAACATGAACCTGCTTTGCATGAGTCTGGAGCGTTGGGAGCGCGGTGTGCGGTGGCGCAAAGAGCCCGCAGGAAGCTTTGATTGGCATATCATGTACGATCCAGAGGTCTCCTATGACCAGGCAGTCTTTGATGAGATCGAAGCCATTTTCTTGGACTTCAACAAATGCCGCAAGGAACAGCTTGAGTTCGAAAAGAAATGCCGCAACTGGCAATTGTATCATAAGGACATCGAGTCGCGTATTACCAAAGAAGAGGCCAAGACATATGAAACGAACTGGCAGGCGATCTACAATGTCTACCGTAACAAGTGCAAGCTGGTGTGTCCTGATGTGAGAGAGCTGGCGAATATTCTTGTAGTGCTTTGCTATGAGAAGTATCCCAATAAATTCAAAAAGTTCTTGTGGCACATGGCCGGCGCTGGTGTGGTCGAAAATATCAAGCCGGTTCCTGTTCAGCTGCCAGTTCACGACCCAAACGGCGAGTATGAATATCTTGGCCAGCGATATAGTCTGGCTGAGCCGAAAATCTATGAAGCAAGAGTAAAATAACAAAGGAGTTTATCATGCTTAATCTATTCAAAAAGAAGAAAACGCAACAGGAAGAACCACCACAGCAAATGGAGTGCCCCAAGTGTGGAGGGACAATGACGCTGACAAATGGGCTGACATATAAATTCCACTGCAGGGGGCAGGAACTCGAAGCTTCAAATGTTACCGCCATGAAATGCGCGAATTGTGACGAGATGATGTTCAGCTGGGACGAGGCTCAACGTATTCAAAGATTCGCTCATAAATCTGTAGGCTGGGAGGATAAATCAGAATGAAGAGGGTTTTTGTCATATTGATTTCCATCTGTTTGATAGGATGTTTGTTGACTGGCTGCGGTACAAAAGAAGACCAATATGGTAATTGGGCTGACAATCATAGTGATGATTTTTATCATATTTTGAACACTTCTATCGTGTACGCCAAGGATACAAAAGTTATATATTATTACATTAGTGGTGGTGCAGGAGCGAGCTATATGGCTCCATACTATAACGAACATGGACAGCTTTGTCGTTATGTTGATGGCGAAATTACGCCAATTGAATAAGTAGGTGTTACAATGAATATAGCTTAGCAGATCCTTTATTGGAAATCAAAACCTTATTCTTTTATTGATACATATTTTGGCTCTTCACTATATTGGTACCAGAAAATTTATCTATGGATGTTTTGTAATAGGAGGTTAAATGGCATATACAACTTTCTACTGCAATGAAAATATACTGCTTGATCATTGGCAGGACTATCACGAGTCAAATCTGATGTTGCGAAACCTGCTGAAGCGAACCTCCCTCTCTCCTATTGAATGTGCCACGATTTATTATGAGCGGATGAAAAATCCCGAATCTGTCAGCTATGACCGCAGCCACTTGATCCAGACGTTCAGCAGAGGCCGCAAAAATAATGCACCAATACTTGACGTACATCAAGTTGTGCTTTATCAGAAAGATCTGGACTATATTACAGAGGCACGCCGAAAGTGTCATATTAACTACGCACAATTACGTGTTCTGTTTGGGGTAATATTCTTCTGTCGACTGTATGGAAGTGATACCTTTGCCTTGGATACTGAGTTTAAGATGAAACGTTTTGGTGGCTGCTTTGAAGAGCAGACAGAGATCATGTATTGCGCTGGGAAGAACTAGGACGACGGCTATAATACAGTGCGGGGCATGAAAGAGATCTCTGACGACTATCATCTGCTGAACAGAACTGGCACTGACGACATTGGGTGCTTATACCAGTACCCAAATTTTGCCCTTGATAAGAATGACACGATTGCGTACACGTTCAATGTAACGTTTGAAAACAATCGGCTGAATCTAAGCGCCATAGTGCGAGAGCTGTTCGACCCGAAGGAATGTTATTGCATCGTGTGTGGCGAACAGTATCACTCAGAAAAGCCAAATGCCAGCAGATATTGCAAAGGATGTGCGGCAAAAAAAGAACAAGTACGTCTGGCGAAAAAGAATGCAAATCGAAACAAACGACCGAAATGAACTTTAAGTTCTTAATATATGAAAGGGTGTTGTATATTTCCCTTTCGATTATAAATTACAAAGGAGATTTATTATAATGGTTGAAATTACTAAGCGTGAGGCAGAGTATCTGCGTAAGGTTATCCCCGGTGTCCATATCACCCGTACCGTTCACCACTGGTATGCGGAGGAGATCAAGTCTGTTCTGACTCAGCTGCCCGGCAATCCCGAGGCAGAAGATGCGCTGCGCGAACTGAACCGTACCCAGCGTACCAACACCAATTTTGAGATCTGAGGTGGCGCATGGACGAATTTAAGAAAGCGGACGGCGAGACCTTTGATGAATATATGATGCGAATCGGTGAGGCATGCAGTGAACGTAAGCTGACCTAGGATCAGGCAGCAGAACTGCTGAATGAAGCGACCGGCTCAGACTATGGTGAATGCAGATACCGCAAGACCTATAAGTCGTGGAAAGCTGGTTATGACTACGCTATTGATCACGCCAACGAAGAAATGATCCAGGACGAACTGCAGCGACTGAAGATTGAGAAGATCAAATTACAAGATGAACGCAATGCAACAAACAAGGTGTATCGCGATGTTGCTCGTGCCGAATCCGTCAAGGAGTTGATTCTGAAGAACATTGCTCCGTATAACCCTGATAATTTTCTGAATGTTGTGCAGTATGAAGACAGCGGTCACGATGTGATTGTGTGTTTGTCTGATTTACATGCTGGCGCTGGTATTGATTCTGCGTGGAATAAGTTCAACAAGGATATCCTAAAGGCTCGGCTTGAGAGCTATGCTGCACAGGTATTCAATATCGTAGCGCGACATACAGCAGAAAAAATCCATGTGCTGCTGTTGGGAGACCTGATCAATGGGCATATCCATGTTAATACCCGCGTGCAGAACAATGAAAACAGCATTGAGCAGGTTATGACGGCTGCAGAGCTGGTAAGTAATTTTGTTGCTACATTATACGAGGTATGCCAACATATTGACGTGTATTCTGTGAGTGGTAATCATTCACGAGTATTCCCCAGCAAAGAGGATCAGGTAGCTGGCGACGAACTTGAAGCACTGATTCCGTTCTATATAAAGGCACGGCTACAAAATCTGGCTGGCATTGATGTCAAGACGGAGAAACTCGATCCGACTTTTGGTGGCTTTAAAGCCAGGAATAGTCTTGTGATGTATGCACATGGAGATAAAGACTCCCCTGCTAACGTCGTTGAGCACCTGACACTGATGGTGAAGCAGCCAATCGATATGGTGTTCCTTGGTCACCGCCACACAAATGGCATGACAACGGTGCATGGTACGAAGGTTATCGAGAGCGGCTGCGTTTGTGGCAGTGATTCCTACGCAATTGGACTGCGCAAGAACGATGTGCCGCAACAGGCAGTGGCTGTAATTGATGATAGCGGCCTTGAATGTCTGTATGATGTCAAGCTGGAGAAGCCAGCGAAGATAGTAATTTAATAGAGATTTTGATACCCCGGGCTACGGCCTGGGGCATTTTTATATGTCGCAGGTGACAGCGCCGGTGTGCTGACCAGCCTCATAAGCTGTGTTTGGATGCGTTCGACTCGCATACCTGTACCCACAAAAATAAATTAAAAAGGAGGGTTTCAAATTAGAGATGGAAGAAAAATATCACAAAGATTTAGGAGGCGATTACTTCTACTGCTATTCCAGACGGACAGCGCTGTTTGTTCGCGCTATGGGAATTTTTTACGAAGAGATTGGAGAGCACCCGGTAACTGGCTCTGTATATACAAAATTCCGCAAGACGAAAAAACTAAATGAAGTTTTAAAACTATAGGATCAGATCAAATATCGCTTCGATGATATGATGGACGATGGAACGGTGGTGATTGGCTATGGCCAGAGTTGCCGCAGATAAGAAACCGCCTCGTATCAAGGTTCCGCCCTCTTGGAGCGGTGGCAAGTGTATGTGTTGCGGAAAGATCTATGACGTGCGCAAAGGGAATTTCTCAAAAACACAGAGCCAATGGTTTATGGGTAACGATGGGTATCTTCCATGGTGCAATGACTGCCGCGAAAAGATGTTTGAATTCTATGCCAAAAAGTACAACAACGAGGACGAAGCTATCGATCGTCTTGCTATGATGTTTGATACTTATGTTGATGATAAAGTGCTGGAGGCTGCGGAATATTCAAGTACATCTGCACCGAAGATCAACACCTATATGGGTCGTATCAATATGCGTCAGTTTGCAAGTAAATCCTATGATGATGTAATCGATCAGAAGAAAAAGGACGCACTTGCTGCCGGTGATACTAAGGGAACGAAGGTTACTCAGAGAATGATCAAGAACTGGGGGCGTGGTTTGGATGATCAGGATTATCTATTCCTTGAAGATCACTACCAAAACCTTATTACACGCCATGAGTGCAAGACAGCCGCACAGGAGATTCTGTTTAAGCGCATCGCAAAGGCAGAGCTTAACTGCGAAAAGGCTGACGCAACTGGTGATACCAAAAAAATCAAGGAAGCAAACGACAATCTACAGAACCTGATGGGATCTGCCCAGATCAAGCCGAATCAGACGAATGATAATGCACTGGCTGAAACGAATACTTTTGGCACGTTGATTCAGAAATAGGAAGAGGAAGAGCCGATTCCAGAACCGTCTCCCGAGTGGCAGGACGTTGATGGTATCGGTAAGTATTTTAGAGTGTGGGTGCTGGGTACGTTGCTTAAGATGTTCAACTTGAAGAACCCATATCAAGACGAATTTGACGAAGAGTTTGAACGATATACTGCTCATAAACCAGAGACGAATGAGGATGATACCACAGATACTAGCCTCCGCGAAACTATTTTCGGTATTGGCGAAGGCGGTGGTTCCGCATGAGTAAAGAAAAATTAACAGATAAGGAAGTAGCGAATACAAAATCAGAAAAGATAATGAATGCAGTTGCCCTAAGGGCGAGTTTCTATAGAGCGAATCCCCAGCGGTTTGCAAAAGATTATTTAAACCTTACATTGAAACCATTCCAAGAGCTACTATTGTTTTTGATGGTGAGATGTACCGGTTTCTGCTTCATTGCTGCTCGCGGTCAAAGGCCGCCATTCTATTGTGAATGAAAAAATCGGGCAATATCGGTGAAGGCTTAACTGCTAATACCGAGATAAGCGAGGAGATTGCGTAAGGCTTCTCGCCATCGTAGAGCGTAGTGGGTGAATAAATATAATCCCACCAAGAGTGTCCGACACGAAAATGTACGCCAATCTGGGGCTGAATAGACAGTCCGATGAAAATGAAGGAAACTTCCAGAACAGTAGATAAAAAACTACTGGTTAATAACTAATTGCTAGGCAAATCTTTTCTAACCGCAGTTTTCTGTGTGATTACATGTATTCTATGGCCTGGTTCCAAGGTTTGTATTGCCTGTAAGGTAAGAAGCCAATCTATCAGTATTTTGGATGAAAAGATAATGAAGGAGATCTACCCCAATAGTCCCCTTCTACGATCTGAAATCAAAAAGGTCGATATCAACAATCAAAAAGCAGAGATTATATTTAGGAACGGCAGCTATATCAAAGTTGTCACTGCAACAGATAGCAGTCGTGGTAGTCGAGCTACACTTCTTATCTGTGATGAATATAGATTACTCTCTAAAGATGTTATTGACTTGATCTTGAAGAAGTTCCTGAATATTGTTCGTCATCCTGGATATTTGGACAAGCCACAATATGCACATCTTGCAGAGCGAAACAAAGAATTCTATCTAAGTTCTGCTTGGTTCCAAAACCATTGGAGCTATGAAAAATGTCAGGACTACTTCGTAAATATGATCGACTTTAATAAAAAATATTTCTGCGTATCCTTCCCGTATCAGATGTCAATCAAGAGCGGCTTGCTGTTGAAGGAGGCTGTAGAGGACGAAATGAGTGAATCCAGTTTTTCTGATTTGACGTTTGCAATGGAGAATGAATGCAAGTGGCTTGGTGCTACTGAGGGTGGATTATTCCAATTTGATGACATCAACAAAACGCGCGTCATTGAAAAGGCGTTCTACGCACCGAATCTTTTACTTAATCAAGCTGCTATGGACGTGCCGAAAAAGAAAAATGGCGAAGTACGAATTCTCACCGCTGATATTGCATTGATGAGCAGTCGCAAAAACGACAACGACGCAACCAGTATCTTCTTGAACTGTATGCTGCCGAATAAATCAGGACGCTACACCAGCAACTTTGTCTATTCAGAGAACGTTGAGGGTATGAGTGCGCAAGACCAAGCACTAAAACTGCGACGGTATTTCGACTACTTCAACTGTGATTATATCGGGGTTGACTGTAGAGGCGTTGGATTACCTCTGGTTGACTTGCTGATGCGTGATATGTATGACCCAGAAACAGGCGAAACATATCCTGCGATCAGCTGCTGTAACAATCAAGAAATCGCATCTCGCTGTGCTGACAAAAATGCCCGCAAGGTCATCTAGGCCATTATGGGCAGCTCCCAGTTTAATAGCGATGTTGCTATTGGATTGCGCAGCGGTTTCCAGCAAGGACGTATTCATCTGCTTCAGAGTGAGTATGGATGTGAAGACCAGTTGCGCAAACTCTATAAAGGCTATGATAAAATGTCGCCTACTGAACGAGCCACGTTGCAAATGCCCTATATCAATACCGGGCTTGCTGTAAACGAACTCGTGAACCTGGGCTACGAAACTGTGAATAACGTTATTAAAGTCAAGGAGAAATCCGGCTGCCGTAAAGACCGCTACTCTTCCCTGTCTTACAACTATTACATTGCGCAGCAAGTTGAACGAAGCATGGAGAAGAAGAATAAAAAGCCAACTTCGCTCACGTTTAACTTTAGAGCGCCTGTATTAAAGAAGGGAGGACTGTAATGGCTGAAGATAAAATGCAGAAAAAGGTCCGCGTAACAAATGCCAAAGATGGCAAGACATCTTATGTAACATATCAGGATCTTGTCAATGGCGTTTATGCGAACCTGTCACATATCGGTATTCGCAATCTGGCATCGAGTACCGACACAAATCCGACATATACAAAATATACCAAGGATCAGATCGTTACATATCTTGGCAATCCCGCCAACTATGAGAAGCAGCTGCGAAATATGAGTAAATATCTATTCAATATTTCAAACTACTACCGCCGACTGATTCAATATTTTGCGAACATGTCTACATACTCTTATACGATCTCTCCGTATGGACTTGATCGGTCTAAGACAATTAACGCCAACAAGTTTAAGAAGGCATATTATTCTGCTGTAACCGCAGTTGAGTTGATGAATATCCCACATGAAGCCACAAAGATACTGACAATTGCATTCCGCGACGATGTTTACTATGGCTATGCGTGGGAGACAAATGACAGTTTTGCCTTCCAAAATCTTAATGCTGACTATTGTAAAATAAGCAGCATTGAAGACGGCGTTTATAATTTTGCTTTTGATTTTTCTTACTTCGATTCAAATAAAGACAAGCTGCCAAACTATCCTCCTGAGTTTGAGACAATGTATAAACAATATAAAGCTGACTCGCAGAACTACAAGTGGCAGGAGTTGGACAGTTCCAAGTCCATCTGCATCAAAATAAACGAGCACGATTATATTCCCATTCCCCCGTTTGTGAGTTTGTTTAGCGCGCTTGCCGACATTGAAGATTACCGCGCCATCAGTAAAAACGCAAGTGAAACCAATAACTATAAAGCACTAGCGATGGAGATCCCCGTGAATGACGCTGACGGCTCTTTCCTGATTGACTATGATACAGCAAAAGAGTTCTATGACATGATGAGTAATGTACTGCCGCCGAATATTGGCGCAATTCTTACTCCCATGAAGATCAGTAGCTGGAACTTTGAAAAGAGCGGCGTGAATAGTGACTCTAAAGAGGTCTCAAATGCTGAGGCCACATTCTTTACAGGAGCTGGCGTGAATAAGAATCTGTTCGGCGGTGGCGAAGATCCTTCTGCTACTACCCTGCAGCTGTGTACTGTGAATGACCAGGAGATCGTGTTTGCGGTGATGCGACAGTTGGAGCGCTGGATCAATCGCAAGCTGAAGAGCGTTTCCAGTTCTTATAAGTTCCGCCTAAACTTCCTACCAGTCACTCATTATAACGTGACTGAGATGCATGAAAGATATCTCAAGGATGCCACCTATGGTATGCCGACTCGAACCGCCGCTCTTGCAACTACTGGTTATGCGGGCAGCGATTATGAGAACATGACTTATCTTGAAAATGAAATCCTGGGACTTAGTGCTGGTGAAACACCGCTCAAGAGCTCCAATACTCAGTCCGGTTCCGCCGGGGATGAAGGTGGCCGCCCAACAAACGCAAGTAAGGGCGAGGGCCTGTCTGATGCTGGCAATGTAAGCGCTGATAGACAGGAGGCATAAGATGAGTCAGGAGATTTATGAAGTTATCGTACACGGAGCACACTCCGCCGGAATGGCAAAGTTCCTGACCGACCGTGGCGCTCTGATGCTACGAATAGACCCAACAAACAAATATGTTTTTGTATACGATTCTGTGTTTGAAAATGCTCTGGCTGAGTTGCAGGTTGCGATTCGCCAGGGCTTTTATTTTGCTGACGAGGAGGTGAAAACAGAATGAATCAACGATATCCGGTTTCCTTTATTAAGAAGGGCGAATACGAATCTTCTGATTTTCGCTTCATTGATGTCAGCATTGATGTAATGCACACTGGAGCAAACCTCAATAAGACAAGTTTCACAAAAGACGCGATCAACAAAGCAGTACCGACAATCCGTAATACGCCGATCCTGGGCTATGTTGTAGATGAACTTGACGAGGAAGACAAGGACTTTAAAGGGCATGAACATGAACTACGGATCACCGACAAGAACGTGAAGTACGTTTATGCTGGTCAAGCTTATGGTGTTATCCCTGAATCTTGTAATCCTCGCTGGATCATTAAGGATGACGGCACCGGTATTGAACGGGAGTATCTGCGTGTTGATGGTTTGATTTGGACAAAATTTAGCGATCCTGTAGATATTTTCACCCGCGATGGTACGAAGAATCACAGTGTTGAGCTGACCGATATGGCTTGTGGCCCCGCAGATAAGAACGGCAATGTTCCTGTGGGGTCTTTTAAATTTGACGGTTGCTGCATTCTGTCTACGACTGATCCGAGTATCAAGCCCGCTATGACAGGCAGCTGCGTTACTGCCAATTTTTCTGTTGAAGATATTACCGCTCAGATCCGCGACCGGCTCTATGAGTATCAAGCAATTCAGCAGAACTATACTGCGCAAAATAATAATCCATCCGATGAGGAGAAAGGAGATACAACGCCAATGAATGAAAATGAAAAGAATCCTGCTATGACTGAAAATGCCGTGGCAGAAGGCGCTGTGGAGAATCCTGAGATTGAGACTCCCGCCGCAGAGAATACTGCGACAAAGACCGAATCTGAGGCTGCTCCTGCCGAAAACGCCGCACCTGAAGAAGGTGCAGAAAATGCAACAACTGAGGTTCCCGCTGAGAATACTGCGCCAGCCGAAGAGGGAGAGCCCGCTGCATCAAGCGAATTTACTCTGACCACTGAGCAGCTGCTGAATGAAATCAGCGGCGCTCTGGGCGCATACAAGATCCAGTCTTCTTGGGACCCTGAGAATATGGTTCCCCGCTACTGGATGAATGATGTCCAGGGCGATGAGGTGATCGTGATTGATTGCACCACTTACAATCTGATGGGTATTCCCTACTCCATGAACGGCGACAACGTTGTTCTGGATGTGGAGAACGCCAAGCGTAAGAAGGTGACTTTTGAAGATTGGGACGAGGGCGAGGTCCTGCCCGGCATGAATGCAGCCTTTACTGAGATCACTAATAAGGTTGTCGAGATGAATGCTAAAATCTCTGACCTGACAAAAGAGTTTACTGAAGCATCTGAGACCATTGCAGAGATGAAGCCGAAGCTGGAGGCATACGAAAAGGCCGAAGCTGACGCAAAAGCCGCTGAGATGGAAGCAAAGCGCAGCGCTCTGTTTGCCACCTTTGACGAGAAGCTTGGCGCAGATGCTGAGTATATTGCACTGAAAGAGAACAAGGAGATCAGCTACTCCGACCTGGAGACCAAGTGTTACGCACTGGTTGGCCGTAAGAGTGCTGAATTTTCTTATGTTCCCAATAAAAACAACAAAAAAACTGTCCGCTTTGGCGTGGGTGGCACCCAGAACGGTTCAGATGTCGCGTATGGTGGTCTGATCGAACACTATCTCGGCAATAAGTAATTTACCAAAAATTAGGAGGTACATAATTATGGCTAATAATAAGCATGCTGTTGTGCGCATTGACAAGCTGGGTGGCACCCTGGATGGTGCTCAGCTGGAGAGTGCTATTTTCTACAAGGAGTCCGATGCTGCTGAGATCGATAACGCTCAGCTGGTTGTTCTGGGCGAGAAGCTGGGTCGCGAGGTCTACAAGGCTACCGCTCCCACCGCAACTTCCACCGTTGCTGACCTGTATCTGACCGCTGGCGTCGAGCTGTTCTATGATCAGACCGTGGCACACTATCTGCCCGAGTGGGTCAATGAGGCAGGTAAGCCCGTGCGCGTTTACGCTCTGAATGTTTCCAAGGGTGGCTTCTCTGCTACTGCCGAGGCATTTAACGGCACTCCTGCAAAGGGCAAGTATGTCGGTTTTGCTGCAGATGACACCAAGATCCAGATTCAGGAAGCTGCTGATGACAAGACCTTTGGCTGCATTGACTTCGTTGAGACTGTTGGTTTTGGCGATGGTCGCTATACCTACTACATGATCACCCTGAAGTGATTCCGAAGTTTTAAGAAATCAACATAAAGCCGTCCGTTTAAAGCGGGCGGCCATTTTTATTATAGGAGGTTTATACCATGGCTATTGATTCTAATCTGGTCAAGTTGGCTCTCGATGGCTACAAGGGCCACGTTGCTGGTGATTATTCTGTGAACGACACCCAGGAGGCTCTGCGTAAGGCTCTGGTTGAGGCAAATGGCGGTTCCACTAAGCTGGACATTAAGGCTCTGCGTGACGGCAGCTGCTCCAAGGTGTTTGCTATTGTTGAAGAGCTGGTCAATGTTATTTCTGAGGAAGGTCTGAAGGGCGACGAGTTCTTTATGAGCATGGTCGAGGATCGCAACCTGGCTCTGGGCGACACTCCCAAGTTCCACATCGAGAAGGAGTGCCTGTTTGCTGTTGCCGATATTGCAGAGGGTACTCAGGGCGTGCGCCGTCAGCGTCTGGAAGCTGGTACTGACATTACCGTCAATACTCAGCTGCACGCTATCAAGATCTATGAGGAACTGAATCGTGTTCTGGCTGGCCGTATCGACTTTAACAAGTTTGTTGATATCGTCTCTAAGTCTTTTACTAAGGATGAGCTGGATTCTGCATACGCCGCATTCGTTGGCATGTTCAGCAAGCTGAATGCTCCCTACATCGAGACCGGCTCTTTTGACGAGGACAAACTGCTGGATCTGATCGAGCACGTTGAGGCATCCACCGGCGAGACCGCTGTGATTGTTGGCACCCGCAAGGCTCTGCGTCAGATCAAGACTGCCGTTGTGTCTGATTCCGCCAAGGAAGATATGTATGCAATGGGTCACTTTGGCCGTTTCAATGGTACTGAGCTGATTGCTGTGAAGCAGCGCCACGCTACCGGCACTACTGATTTCATCCTGGATGACAAGACCCTGTACGTGTTTGCTGGCGACACCAAGCCCATTAAGCGCGTTACCGAGGGTGATGTTACTATGCTGATGGGCACACCGATGAACAATGCCGATATGAGCCAGGAGTTCCTGATGATGAAGCGCACCGGCATTGCCATTGTGTTTGATCGTGACTTCGGCGCATATAAGATGGCCTAATCGATAATTTGAGTTGGATGGCGGTGGGGCAATAGCCCTGCCGCTTCTTTTATTAAATAGGAGGAACGAATGGCAAGACGTACAACTAAGACTACAGCCGCGAAAGCTACTGCTCCCGTAGCGACCGAGCCCGTAGTCGAAATTACAAACGAGACCATGGTGGAGTGCCGCAATGGCACAGCTGGTAATTTGATCTATAAGTCCACCTTGAATCCCGGCTATACCGTTGAGTGGGAGGCTTTTGGCGATGTTCAGGAAATGGAGTATCGCGAGCTGGTTTCTATGCGCGGTAATCAGCGCCGGTTCTTTGAGGAAAATTGGATTTTGATCGATGATCCCGCCATTATCAAGAAGCTTGGCGTTGAGCGCTATTACAAAAATAGTCTGACCACCGACAACTTCAATGACGTGTTTACAATGCCCGCCGATGAGATTAAGAAGATCGTCCCGACACTGCCGGGCGGCACCAAGGATGCGATTGCATCTGAGGCTAAGAAAAAGATCGAAACCGGTGAGCTGGACAGCCGCAGTGCGATTAAGGCGCTGGAGGATTCCTTGTCTGTTGAGTTGGAAGACACAATTTGATGTAAAGGAGGCGGGTCATGGCAACCACTTTTGAAAGTATCTATGCCCGCTGTCGTGGGCGCATTCGAGATTATGACAAGGAAGGATATACTGACGAGATGTTTGCAGATGCAGAGAGTGACCTGCTTCAGGCCGCCATTGATGATTTTGCGGACATTTGCGTGCAAGACCTGACTGACTACGATGATGAGCTGCAGCAGTTCAATATTACTCTGACCCGCAAGGAACAGAGTATTCTGGCGTTGAGCATGATTGTGCATTGGCTGGAGCCGTATGTTTACAACTCTGACGCTTTGAAGAACGCTATGAGCACAAAGGACTTTTCTTTCTTCTCCCCTGCTAAGCTACTGGAGCAGATGAAAGACCTTTTGGCGCAGTCGCAGCGTAAATTGACTGCTGAAATGAACTTGTATTCCTTTAAGTCAAACAGTGTTTCTGAATGGACACAGTAAGGCGGTGGGATATGACAAGATCTCAATATAGAGCCATGCTGAAACAGGATGGAGAGACGCAGCGCGACAGGGTGATCAATAAGGCACTCCATGATACGCGCCTATTAGCGCCAGTCAATCCTTCTTATAAAGAAGTGACGATAGACGACGTACCACGCTGGGTGAATATTATATCGTCTACTGTTACAAATCAGAAAATATTCCGCACAAAACCTGGTGAGGATTTTGAGATCGGCAGCATTATGTACTGGGGTAAGAGCCACTGGCTGATTACCGAACGTGATGCAGACGATGAGATCACCGTGCGCGGCCGCATTCAGATCTGTCAGAAACAGATCGTGTGGCAGGATGACCAGACAAAAAAGATCGTATCTCTATGGGCAACTGTGGAAAAGCCGTATTACTCCAACCTGAGTGAGAATAAGGTAATGAGTTATTCAACCCGTGAATTCCGCATTCAAACACCGTTCGACGAGTATTCTGCCCGCCTGAACATTGGAAAACGGCTGATGTTGGAGATCGTCAATGGAGAACCAAAGACCTATCGAATCACGTCGATTGACCAGATGACTGGCCGAATTGACTATGATAATGACCAGATCGGGTTCCTCTCGTTTAACGTTGAACAGGATCTTTACAACGCAGAAACAGACAATGTAGAGAAAATGATCTGCAATTATGTGCCGGAAGATGCTTCCGATAATGTGGAAGTCACCTATCCTGACGATAACATCGTAGACGACAGAGTGCTATCGATAGAGTTTACGGGCGAACCATCCATCCCAACTGGTGGTTTTGGAAAACTGTTTACTGCAAAAATCGATGGCGAAGTATATGACAATGCAGAATGGACGCTTACCGGTGATTGTACTCCTGCGGGAGTATGTTTCAAGGGTGCCAATACGACTACGACCGGTGCAAAGTGCAAAATCACTTGTGTGGATGATTCTAAGTTGATTGGACAAGTCGTGGTACTGACGGTTAAAGCAGCCGGCCTTACCGAAAAGATCGAATTGGAGGTGATCTGATATGAATCTCGATGAGATCGGGGTATTCAAAAATCGGGTCGTTTCCAAGTTGATCAATAACGAAAATGTCCTTGATGTCCTATTGGGCAACACAGATGATATCGACGATCCCGAAACTCTTCTACTCGGTAAGAATGGGTCGGGTGAAGGTGGATGCGTGTTTAAGTATGAGTATGTTCCCGATACACAGGAAAACTCAAAAACATTTTTGTGTGTTGAGGTTGTGCCAGAACAAACCAGTGGCGATTCTATTACGATGATGACCATTTACGTGTTTGCATATTGCAGTAAAAACCTTATGCAGACATATCATCGGAAAGGACAAGCTGGGACACGCATTGATATTTTGGCCAGTGATATTGATAAGCTTCTGAATGGAAACAAAGAATTTGGAATTGGACCGCTTGAATAGGCTGGAAGCAGCATCTATAAGCCGGCGCAGTGCTATTACGGACGAATGCTTGTTTATCAGGTCGGCTCTTTTAGGAGGGCTCGCTGATGAGAAAAATTTCGTACCTTGATCATCTGAGTCCATATGGTGTGCAGCTGAAAGACGTTGGACGAATCCACTCCCCTTTTTTGAGTGATATTTTGAAGATGGGTTATACCCAGTATCAATACGCACTAACCTTATTTTTATATACCCCAGAAAAATACTACCACGATGCGGCAACTATGATGAAGATGCCAGACATCTGGGAGCAAATGACAAGTGAGCAAAAAGCAAATATTGTGATGTTCGATATTCTTACATCGACAGATGAATCCAGGGCTGAACTAATTTCGGCTCTGGGTCTTTTTGTTTCTGGGGAATTGGAGTGGGACGAGCAGCATCGAGCAATTTTTATCGATAAAAAAAGCACTGGTAAGAAGGAATTTTCTATTGGCGGCTATATCGACAGAAACAACTATTCGACCGTAACAAATCTTTGCTTGCAGATGGTTGATATCGATGAAAGCGACATCCCGGAAGAAGCTCCAAAATTCAAGACCGAAAAAGATCGCTTGTTTTATGAGAAGTTCCAAAAGAAGAAGAAAAAGTTCAAACAAACAAAAAAGGCAGACCCGAATTTCGAGCTGCCGAACATGATTTCTCTCTTATGTACTTTTCATCCAAGTTTGAATTATTCAAACATCTTTGAGCTGACAGTTGGACAGATACGAGATACGTTCTCCCAGCTATTACGCGCAAAACAACTAAATATCGCTGAAATGAACTATTCCGTTTGGGGCGGTAAATATGACCCCTCGAAATGGATAGAGCGAATTGACAAAGAAAACGAAACTATAGGAGGATAACAATTATGGCTAACAAGAATGCAAATTTCGCCAACCGCGAGGTCGCCGATCTGATGCTGGTCGACTACTCCACCAAGAAGCTGTTCCTGAATGTTGACTGGGCTAACGTCACTTCTACCTCTTTTGAGGGTGACCGCGTGTTCGCAACCGGCGGCCAGGGCGCACCTAACCGCGTGCAGTTTGACGGCTCTCGTACCGGCACTCTGACCATCGAGGCACAGGTTTACCCCGTCAAGGTCTTCCAGATGCTGTCTGGCAACGACCTGGGCACCACTGCAAACTTCCTGAAGCGCGAGAAGGTCACCTGCACAGAGGCTGGTAAGCTGACCATTTCTACTGCTGCTGGCACCACCGCTATTCAGGTCTTTAAGGCTGATGACGATCTGGGCACCGAGGTCACCGCTACTGTTACTGAGGGCGGCACTGAGGTTACCGTTGCTGAAGCAACCGAGGAGACTGCTTACATTGTTTATTACTACGCAAAGCAGGCAGCAGCTCAGGTTGTGCACCTGGATAGCCGTCACTTCCCCAAGGCTTATCGTGTCGAGGGTTCTATTCCCTACAAGACCGAGAGCGACGACATCATCGAGGCACATCCCATCTGGTACAAGGCTGCTCCTCAGGCTGGCTTTGAGCTGTCTTGGCAGAACACTGGCGATCCCGTCTCTCTGACCATGACCTTCGACGTTCTGGCCGACGAGAATGGCGACATGTTCTCTCTCATCTTCCCTAACGAGGGCTGATACATAGCATTTACACGAGGCAGAGTCTTTCGGGGCTCTGCCCCTTTTATGAGCGCACCAACAGCATGGCAACTACTGTACTGCTGGCGCGTTGATATGAGGAAACTCACAAATAAAAAGAACACCCACACAGCGGACCAGCTCTCTAATTTGCATAGAGGCTTCAGTAAAAACTCGGACAGATGACACCGCTTACGCCCGGCGCTGGCTTACTTTCATAGCAAACAAGACAATGGCTGTCAAATCAGCTACAAAACCAACGATTTCTCGCAGAGTCGCAAAGTTAATCTCCATAGGGTCCTCCTTTCTACCAGCAGTTGGGCTACTGGATTTTCGGGAAGCCCCTATGATAATGTCCACATGTTTAAATAAGCCCCAAAAGGGGTGTGCAGGTGTTCTTCAAGTTTGAATTTTACCACATCCAGAAAGAAAAAGGAAGTGTTATATATAAAAATCTTAGCTTTTGACCAGGCGCTTGGTAAAACAGGCGTTTGTACTTTAGATGGCGACACTGTTTATCACTCGCTGATCGACCTGAGCAAAACCAAGGATGTCTTGGAACGCTCAACAATGATGCGCCAGATGATTCAGAGCCGCATCAAGAACAATCGTCCAGACCTTGTAGTGATCGAAGATGTTGCACTGCAAAGCTCGCCAAAAACATTGATCCAGCTGGCACAACTGCAAGGAGCGATTATGGGGGTATGCGAACTAAATAATATCCCCTATGAGATCATTAAGCCATCCGAGTGGCGAAAGATATTAGGATTTAAACAGGGTCGAGTAAAGCGTGCAGAATTAAAGCAGCAGGCCATCGACTATGTGAAAACCTATTATGGAGAAGATGTTTCGTCTGATGAAGCTGACGCGATGTGCATTGCGACAGCTGTAAAGATGGAACTTGAAAACAATAAATTAAATCAGGAGGACTAATACTTATGGATGCAAAGAATAATCTGACTTTGACTGAACGAATTTTGTTTGTTGACAGCGTGGTAAGCCTATCTGAATACAATGGCCGTTATGAACCGGCGCTGTATGACTACGCTTTCCGAATTACAACACTGATCATGTTTACTGGTCTTGAAACTGAAGAGCTATCACAGGACCAGATGAGTGAATTGGCTTTCTCTGATGAAACGACCAAGTTGATGAATGAGGCTCCGCGCAAGTATATTCTGACTACACTGAACAAGGCTTGCCGCGAAAAAATCGAGATTGCCCGCCAGCAGTATATGGCTGCATTTGAAGCCGCAGCAAAGAACCAGCCGTTTGAGCAGCTGATGCAGTTGGCCGCCGAGGTACTGAGCGGCATTGGTAATCAGTTCGACATGAACAAAATGATTGAAAAAATCGCTGAAGAAAATCTGAAGAAACCGGTAGAGAAAGATAACTATAGCGTCAAAACTCCTGAAGGTATGCTCGATGGTGCTCCTTCAATTGATACAACAGAGCTTATTTCTGCAGTCGCTGAAAGCAAGGAGTAAACTATGGGGAAGAAATTATTCAATACCGTTGAAGGGCTTCAGCGAGAAATTATGAAACGGGCAAATAAAGCTCTGAAAAATGAGGTTAAAGATTATGTGGAAGATAAGATGAAATCTCATGTAGAGCAAGATGTTTATGCAACCTATTCCCCTGTTGAATATGAACGTCGTGAAACCAATGGCGGATTATTGGATGATTCAAATATCAGAGATGTTGTACATGGTCGCGTTTTGACAATGTATAATGAAACTCAAGTTGAAGGTCCTCGCCTTGCAAACCATAAAGAATATCATAATCCAGATGGACTCCCCCGCTTGCTTGAAAGTGACAACATACGAAATCCATGGACACACAAGCGCTATAGGTGGATGAAACCGCGTCCGTTTATGACGAATACTCAGAAAGATATCAATAAACACAATAAAGATATCGTAAATATGGTCGAGCAGCGGATCAATCACGACAATACAAAATAATCAAAAAGATGAGCAGACTTATTAAAAGCCTGCTTTTTTTAGATTCGGAGATTGGTTGCTTCAGAAGGAGGAATAAAATATGGCGAGAGATCCAGAATTGAGCATTAAAGTCAAGGTTGACCCGCAAATTGACGAAGAACATTTAGGAATAGATATTCAAAATCAAATTGATAAGCTAAACAAATTACCAAAAGTAAAAATTGATCCAGACACCAAAAATTTCGGTAAAGATTTGTCAAAGCAAATTAGCCAGAATTTACGTGCTGTAAATCGTGTTCTTAAAACACAACTTGATAGAATGAGTACAAATATAAATTCATTGAATCAGGTATCTCAGGAATTATTTTCTGGAACAGATTTTTCGTCAAACATTCAATCACAAGCTGAAATTGTGAGTTCATCTCTAAAAACCATTGAGGATCATATTTCAACACTGTCAAACATGTTTGAAGCGTCCAATTCTACAAAATTAAAATTGAGTGGATCATTTTCATCTATCGAAGAGCTTGATAATTTGATTGTAGCGGTCAAAGACAATTTATTATCACTCTTTAACGATGGTCCACTAAATGACGACAATGAGTTCTCTAAAACATTTACGGCAGCATTACCATCAATAAAAAAATTGAGGGACATTATTTTCGACATTGAAGAAATATCGGATAATAAAACGGTTCTAACAAAATTAGGAATCGATGGAAAGTCTTTGGTTAATAGCCGCAATAATTTGGAGTTATTATCTTCATTATTGGATACAATTATTGATTATAATGATATTGGAGATATTAGTGGTATTTTTGATGAGCTAAAAAGCACAGAAAACATAAGTAAATATTTTTCAGCTGCCTTATCATCATTAAAGGAATTGGACACAGCTTTAGATAATACATCAAAAAAAACTACCAATATAAAAAAAGATACTAAAATATTTGATAGGTCGCAACTAGATGAAATCAGTAACGCATATTCTGAAGCAATTGGGAATTTGATTAGTAAGCAAAACGCATTCAATAAATCAAAAGAGATAACAATAAATCTTGAAGACCAATTATTACAAAAAACGACAGAAACAACAGCTAAAATCGGAGAACAAGTTCAAAATCTAAAGTCTCTTTTTTCAGAGGTTGCAAGTTCTGATATTGGTAAACAACTTCCTGCAGTTTCAGAATATATGAAATCAAAGGCTGAACTTGAAGCCTTAAAAAATATTGAAAGTGCAAAGAGTCTGAGTTTAAATGTCAATTCAAGTAGTGCCAAAGAATATGAAGCTGCGCTCAAAGGAATCAAAGATCGTATTAACGAATTAGGTAAAGAAGGAGCTTTTGACGGTTTAAATAATAATATTGATGAGAATGAACGTGCTTTTATCAACGCAAAAGAATACATAAAAGATTATGCTTCTGCTCTTGATGAAGTAAAGTCAAAAGGCAAGGATACAAGGCTTCCTCAACAAAAAACTACTGGACTTAACGTATCAAATATTGAAAATTATTCTCAAAAAGTAACCACAATAAAAAATGATCTATATGCATTAAAAGATACCGTTTTCCCTGCCGTCTATTCTGATATCAACAGAACTTATGGTCATTTATTTGATGATTCAATAATTAACGCACAATCATATATTGATAAGCTTAATGAACTTCCTACGGCAGCATCAAGCAAAGCGCCAGCAAAAACTCAACATAGCAAAAAAGTAGAAACTATTGATTCTACAAACATCAAAAATTATGCAACCCTTCTCAATGGAATCCAAGGCGCAATGAACGACATGAAAACCACTATCGTTCCAGGCTTTGATAAAGTGTTGAGCGAGAATGGAAAGAAAATCGCCGATATTGGTGGCAGTCTAGTCAATTATGTAGCAGTATTAAAAAGAGGATTAACCGCAGTTAATCAATCAGAAAAGAACATGGCTGATAAAACAGCGGCGAAGCCATCTATGGTTCCTACTAAGAGCAACGCGCCTGTAAAAAAGCCTACTGCTCAAAGAACACAAGCTGCTAAAGTGACTATTGATTCTAATGAAGTAGTTATTACAGGCGATCCAGTAGATATTCCTGGCAAAGTCGAACTCAAAGATAAGGATATCAAGAGACCTGATCCCTTGAACATCAATGGCGCTGTAAAAATCAAAGCAAGTGATATTAAAATTGATGATGTTGAGATTTCAAAAAAGAAATTTGATATTAACGGTAATCTGATTCTAAAAAATGCTGAGATTGTTGATGCGGCAAAAGAAGCTCAAAAAGCTACTGAAAAAAAAAATTCAGATGATGCCGCTTTCTTTACAAAATTGCAAACAGCAGTTAATCGTAAGATCAAGGCGTATGACGGTTTTATAAAAGCAGAGCCGGGAACAAAAGATTGGGTCTCAAAGTCTGGTAAAAATAATATTGCGGATAATAATCTTCTTGATTTGCAAAATCAGGCTACCGCTACTGGTTTATCTTCCGATCAGCGTTATTCTTTAATCATGGACCAGTACAGAAGAGATATTGATGCTGTCAACGAGGCTCAACAAAAGCGCGCAAAAATTGAAGAAGAAGCTATCAAGGTTCAGGACAAAGACATTAGTTCTCTACAGAAGTTTATTAAGACAGTCGACGCATATAAAGGTTCTATTGAAAAGGACAATAAAACAGATATGCCTGTCTATGCGAACGTCACGAACATTCGTGGTTCTGCAAACGATCTTTTGAATAGACTTCAAAAGGATACTTCTGGCGACAAAGATCAAGTTGCCATCGATTAGGCTAAAGACAACAAGATTGATGGTGTTAAATCTCTTGTCGATGCTTATAACAAGCTTGGAATCGCTGCTAATGATGCTGGTATTGACGTTCAAGAGTTGCGTATTGATGTTGAACGTATGAATAAGACAGCAAAGGGCAAAACCGAAGTGGCAAACCTCAAGTCTCAGCTAATGGACTATCTTGAGAAATTTCCAAAAGTCAGTAGCGCAATGGGTGATTCTGTTAGAGAATTACAAGCTGCTCTGGCTGATCCAAATGCTTATCAAAATATTGGTAAACTAAAGCAACAGATGGCCGAACTTCGTGCTCAAGCTAAAGCGCTTGGTCTGGAATCTGAAAGTCTATTTGATAAGTTTGAAAAGCTTTTTGGCCAGCATCTGAGCACTATGATTACCATGGCCGCTTTGCACAAGATGCAAGACGCTCTGCGGATCGTATATCAGAATGTAGTTGAAATCGATACAGCTGTTACAGAATTGCGCAAAGTCAGTGAATACGCTGGCAAATCTCTTGAAGAGTATATGAGCCGCGCGTCTGAGCAAGCACAAAAGCTTGGTGTTTCGATTAGTGATTACATCAATTCGACTGCTGATTGGAAGCGCCTCGGTTATTCTGATGAAGACGCCGAGAATATGGCTACCTACTCTACCCTGCTCAAAAACGTGGGAGACAGAATTGATGACGTTAACACCTCGTCTTCGTATCTAATTTCGACATTGCAAGGCTTTGGTTTACTTGCTGACCAGGCAGAGGACGTTGTTAATAAAATTGACGCTGTAGCAAATACACAACCTGTTACCGCAAAAGACCTTGGTGAAATCTTGACTCGCAGTTCTGCTGCTATGTCGGCCGCTAATAATACGCTGGAAGAAACTATTGCGCTTGGTACTGCTGCAAACGCAGTTATCCAAGATGCAGACACGGTCGGTACAACTTTAAAAAGTCTTTCTATGTATCTCCGTGCTGCTAAAAGTGACGCAGAGAATGCAGGTATTGAAGTTGATGGTATGGCCAATTCTGTGTCTGAGCTCCGTAGCGAACTGAAATCTCTGACTGGCGTTGACATCATGCTGGATAGCAAAAATTTCAAGAGTACATATCAAATCATGAAAGAGCTGTCTCAAGTATGGAGTGGTCTGTCCGATGTAACGCAGGCGAACGTCACTGAAATGATTGGCGGAAAGAGAAACGCAAATGCTGTTAGTGCTATTCTAAATAATTTTGACGTTGCTGAATCTTCCATGGAATCTGCTGCAAACAGTGCAAACGTCGCATGGGCTGAGAATGAGAAATACCTTGATTCTATTCAGGGTCGTCTTGCTCAGCTTGACGCATCTTTCCAAGCTCTTTCTACCGATGTACTTGACTCCGGTCTGGTCAAGACTGTCGTATCTCTCGCAACTGGACTTACAAAAGCCGCAGATGCAATGATCAAATTTACTGGCGCTATTCCAATGGGTGCTGGTATCGCAACCTTTATAACTCAGCTGGGTAAACCCAAAATGACGGGTTTCACGATTGTGCCCAGCAACACTCCGGGTGGTGACACGGAACAAGCCTGCGGCGCTTATTATATTAGGTGCTGCAGTGCGAGGGAGTATTTAGTAAAACCGACGAACATGGCAGCGTAAGCTGTGGCGAGTTTGGGTAATTCTCGTCCGGGAACCGAAAGGAATCCGCAGGCAAGCTTCCGGCAAAGTCTTATTAAGCAAACTGTTGGAAGAAGCTTCAGAGAGCATAATGTCGGAGTGGATCTACGTGCGTACAAAACAAGCAGATTCACTATTGGGTGCTCCAAATCACCTACGTGCGTTTAACACAGTAGGCAAAAATTACAGGTGGCATCTCCCCTGCTGTCAAAAGTGGAGAAAACAAATTTGACAGAAGCATTATTATATGATAGTATCAGGAGGCAAATATGAATGAAGAGATGCGCAAGCTTTGCGAGAAATATGCGTGGGCTTGGTATTTTGATCATCCACATCGATTAGAATGGCAGAATAAATATTTCCAGTTACGTAAGAAACTATCTATTGAAGAAAAAACGGCTATGACAGATTATTTTTACAAATGTCAGGCTGAAAACGAAAAGCTTCTTCCAGATATTGATTACTTGGGCCCATTTGAATCTTACTTAATAATAAAAAAAGAAGGATGATTATGCGTGAAGTAAAAACATACACTTATATTTATAATGAAATCGCAAGATTGATCGTCATTCCTGTGATTTTTAAAACCGATAGCTGTATGATGAAAGTCCAGACTCTTATTGATACGGGTGCGGCGGCAAGTTATGTTTCTAGTTTTGTGTCTACCTCTTTAAACTTACAATTAACAGGGAATATATATCACGTTAAATTTGGAGAAAAAGATGCAAATAGGCCTTCTGTTCTTGCAAATTTAATTCTATCGTCTGACATTTATTTTCAGAATCAAGAATTGACTGTTCTCGAAGACGAGCCTCGTGTTTATGATGCTATTATTGGGATGGATATTCTGTCTTCTATGGATTACTCTATAAGTAATTACGACAATCATACTATATTCACCCTTCGTACACCATCTCAGGCTGAGATAAAATACGGAGAACCTGAAGACATTGATTTGCTAATAGACAAAATTGAAGATCAGTTCCTTTCGACATAGTTTATATTGACACTGCTTACAGCGTAAGCTATAATAAAAGTACAATCGCGTATTCAAAATATACGGAGGTATTTTATTATGGCTAGACCCAAAGGAAGCAAGAATAAAGCAAAGGTTCTCGATGGTGTTGATTACGCAGCACAGATCGCTGAGAAGAATGCCGCAGCGGAATCTATCGCTGAAGAAATCGCATCTCTCGGCTCGAATATTGCCGCACTGAATGCTGAAAGAAAAGCAAAGGAAGCAGAGTTGAAAAAACTCAACAAAGAGATTGTCAAACTCGAAAAGAAAAAGGCTGATGCTGACGAAAAAATTGAGGCAGAGCTGAACCGCAAAAAGGCAGAAGATCTTGTTGCCAATGCACTGGCTAACGGTATGACTGCTGAAGAAATCGCTGAACTTCTGAAATAAGGGATCATCATAAAACAAAGCCCGACTTCCCTACTACTGGGAGGCCGGGCGTTTTAAATCCTCTTGCTAAATAATGTCGTATGTGGTAGACTTATAGAAAAATGTAAAGGTGTGATGCCTGTGTCTACATATATGATGTATATGGATGAGAGTGAAACAAAGAAATCAGATGAGCAACGATATTTTGTAATTGGTGGTCTTATTATAAAGAATGAGGATTATACTGCGATTGAGAAGTCACTGATAGATCTTAAAAATTTATTATGGGCTGGAGATGCAAATGCATCATCTTATATACTTCATGAAAAAGATGTTAGTTTTGCTTCTTCGTGGTCAAATCGCTATCATCTTAATGAAATTCCATCTTATAACAAAATTTTCACAAAGAAAAGCAATGTCTTGACTCTTTATAACGAGATGTCAAAAATATTTAGATTGTCTCCAGTAGTGACTTTGGGTGTTTGTCTTGATAAGAAAGCATTATTCGACAGTTATGGTGAACAACATTTGAACAATCAGTTCACGATTGCGATCCAGTTAATGATTGAACATTATTGCCAGTTCCTTAGCGATACAAAATCAACCGGTGATATCTGTTATGAGGCTATGCAACCAGAGCAAAACATGAAAATTCAACAAAGAATGTATGAATTAAAAGCTCTTGGAACGATGTACTACTCTCCTGCTACGATTCAAAATCACTTGCGTGAGATAAAGTTTGTACAGAAATCCGACAATTACGCCGGACTGCAATTGGCAGATTTCATCCCAAACACATTAGCAAGGTATGCTGCCAACCTCAAACCAAAGAATCAAAGCCTATCGGAGAATGTCAGATCAAAATTATATTGCGGAAAAAATGGCGTAGAAAAGATGAAATATGGTTTCAAGATTCTTTCTTAACTTTTCTAAAAATAAGTGTTGACATTTTCTATAGATTTGATATAATATATTAGACGGGATTGTAGTCACGAGGCGCTGGTGGACTCCAGTGGCCATTTCTGGAAGTCTGATACGAGAGTTGATGATCGAACGAGTAAGTGGCTAAGATAACCCGTTTTTGTAGAAAATCAGCTCCTTACCGCTTTGGTGAGGAGCTTTTATTATACCCAAATGAAAAAGCACCCGGAAGTTACGCACCTTCGGGTGTTTTATTTATGCCATACGAGTTAGAACTGTCTTACCACTCATACCCACAATTCTTACACTTGAACTGTTTGCCGAGCTTCGGTACCTAACTGTGCGGTTATCAGTCATCATCGTCTTCATCAGTATGAAATTTAGCCAACTCTTTCTTTTCGAGTTCTGTAAAGTCAAGATGATATCGTGTTTCAAGGTAGTCAAGAACTTCTTCTAATGCATATCCGATATAGAGTTGGTTTTCACCAAAGTCGTATCGCATACTTTCTACAACATCCGAATTAACGTAGACAGCTCTTGTGTCCCATTTGTATTCTTTCCCATCATGGACATCTTTATAGTTGATTGGATAGCGATACCAGCCGCCTCGTCCATAGTTGTTGTGTTCGTTATAGGTGTTATTGGCTATCTTTTCTTCTAATTCTGAAATAAGTTGTGCTTTTTCAAGTGAAATTTCCATTATATGTCCTCCGCGCAGGCTTAGAAGTTGCTTCCGCACTGCTTACAATGCCACTGTTTGCCGATCTTCCCGCTGGCAGCCCCCACGAGAGACACAGACACGGCGCGGCTTACGGTGCTGATCTTTTCAGTGTTCGTGGACTTGCAGTATGGACAGATGACATGAGGATGGCGTTCTTCATCCATTTTTGCCACAGCTGCATGGAGAGTGATGGATTCTTGAAGTTCTTTTTCCTCTTTTTGGCGTTCACGTTCGAGACAACCTGGATCTGCTTGTTCACGAAGATAATTCTGATACCAATGAATAAAGTCTCTATTGTACCAAGAGTATGCTTGCGCTGCCTTTGTGTTTATATCTTTTGTCCCATTAGACCATCCTTTTATGAATTTCTCGACTTGATTTTTATATTCTTCTGTATGTTCCGGATTATTTTTTAATATCTGATCAACCATATAGGCATAGGTTACGGATTTATAAAAATCCCCTTCTTCTTTTAGCCATGGATCTTCTTTCAAATAATCGTACTTTGGATGCAATTTATAAAGCCTTTTCCCTTCTTGCTGAATCTTTAGCTTTTCAAAAAAGCTAAATTCTCCAGATACTGCACTTTTTATTTTTTCAAAAGGCACATCATATTTCATTTCACCAAATTTCACAGTTTTCACCTCTGACACTTTTGTATCATTTGACCACTGATACAAGTATAAAGGTTGACAGTCAATAAGTCAATGGTGGAGATTAGCAAATCTCTTGATGGAACTTTGGAGAAGGCCATTTCCGCATCTTCCTATCTTAAAAAGATGCCTAGTGTTGTACAAGATCTCATGTTACTTGGGGATTTCAAACTAGGAAAAGCGCAAAGAGTAACTACTCAAAAACTTAATATTACTACAGGCCAGGCAGATGATCCTGCTATCCAAAATCTTGCTGCTCAACTTGCTGACCTTGATAAATCTCAGCAAAATGCAGTTTTCAAAATGTCTGATTTGAGTGACGCTGCACAAACTGCAACTCGTTCCCTGTTGGCAGAAACCGCTGCGGGTGACAGCCTAAGCTCTTCTTTGATTGAAAATGCTCTAAAGTCAAATGAATTTTCTGATGTTCAGGCAAAACAAGTTCTTGAAGCTGCTAAACTTGTTGATGCTCAAGGTAACTACCTCGTTGTAAGCAAAGAAACGGCACAACAGAATCTCGAGAGCGCTTTAAGACAAAAGGATTTCACGGAAGCTGTTAAGAACACAAAGCAAACTGAGCAACAGTTGGCATCAACTATTATAGCTACTGTCTTAGGACAGCAGGCCCAAACTGGTGCTACTTGGCTTGAGACATTTGCCGTAGATGCTCTTGCTGGTGCTCTCGCTATTGCAAAACAAGCGGCTATCGGACTCGGTATTGGTTTCCTTACCTGGGTCGGTTCTAATATAGTCAATTACATTTTGAACCTCAAATCCGCCTCCGAACAGCTTGTTGACGCAATGAACGATTCTCACGATGCAGCAGATCAGGCCGCTCAAGACGTTGAAGATATTCAGTCTAAGATTGATGACTTAAATAAATCCGTAAAGGCAGCCGGTGCTGATAAAATCGAAGATATTGTCGATCCAGCTGAGCGCGAGCGTCTTCAGGCTATCAACGATATGCTTGAAGCACAGCTGGAACTGAAGAAGCAGATTTCAAAAGACGCTGATGATAAGGCGAACACAGATACTAGCGCTGTTGTGAATGATAAATCAGAAAATAGTATCGTTAAATCTAGTACGCAACCACAAGTGTCTTATGATTCTAATGGTAATCCTATTACGATATTCTCTCCGACACCAGATAAAGTTACCAAGACTGAATCTCTCCAGGAGTATACAGCAGCACTCGAAGATACTACTCAAAAACGTCGTGATCTTCAGGTCGAACTTGACCAAATTGAAGCCTCTAGCGGAAAAGATTCTAAAGAGTATGCAAATAAAAAGAAAGAACTCGATGCTCTGAATGAAACTTTTGAATCCCAGAAAACCAAGGTCGAAGAATTGTCCACTGCTGTTTCCGAGCAGATGGGCAATTACAAGACAGATGCCGACAGTTTCGCCAAGTACAAAGATGAATATGTTGCCGGCACGAACGCAATGACCGCAGCCACTAAGGCTCTTGCAAATGCACAAGACGATACTAGTGTTGATACGACCAATGTTGATATCTTTGCAGAAAAAGTTAGTGCAGTCAAAGCTTCCATGTCTCGTCGTGGTACAAATGATTCTAAAGGCAATTCTTATGTCGGCGCTGTTAATGAATTTAGCGGCATGACTGGCGATGCCGTCTTAAATATCGATGCTGATACCGAACATCAAACGGAAGCGGAATCGAACGCACTAAAAATTCTACACGAGACAGCTGATAAAGCACATATCTCTTTTGGAGATTTGATTGGTGTATTTGAGCAATTTGGTTTTCTTCAGGTAAGTAATGCTGAGGCAGCTAACAACTATGCGTCTCAGCTTGAAGAGACAATGGGCGTTATTGACAACATTCAGTCCGCTTATAAGAATTGCTCTACTGCAGTTGAAGAATACAACAAATATGGGTATTTGAGCATTGATTCTTTGCAGAGTTTACTTCAGATGGATGATGCATACCTCAATACCCTTGAGCTTGTCAATGGAAAACTTCAGGTCAACCAGAGCGCTTATGCCGATCTTTTGGCCACTCAATATGCAGAAGCTCAAATGGAAGCCATTTCTCAAGCGATATCAGAGCTAAATGCGATTGCAAAGAAAGATGCCGCAGAAAAAGCAGAGACATTCACAGAAGCAACTGAAGACGAAAAGAACAAACTTGAAGCTCTTGCTCCTGCATTAAAAAATGCCACAATTGGGACTGGAGAACTAGCTGGTGCCCTTGCTGCTGCCCGATCCGCTGAAAATGGAGACAATACAGAAGAGATTGAAGAGAAAATCTCTTCTGTTATGACGGCTTTAAATACCAGATTGTCTTTGATCAGCACTAATATGAATAACGCCATGAATAGTGCTAGTGGTTTAAAAAATCAACTGAATGGATTTAGTGATTCCACAAATAATTCTTCTAAAGCTGCTCAAACTTTCCTTGACGCATGGTCTACTGTTACATCTGCAATGAAAGAGTTTAACGAACAAGGCTATCTGACAATGCAAACTGTTCAGAGCCTGACCGGCCTTGAGGATAAATATTCTTCGGTGCTTCAGAAGAACGATACAACGGGAAAACTTGAAATTCAGACAGCAAAATTCAAAGAATTGATGGAAGCAGAATTAAAAGATGCTAAAATCAAAGGTGATAATGCGAGCGCAACTCAGTATAACAAGATTCTTAAGTGGACAAACCGTAACATCAAGGATCAGACTATGTCCTACTGGGATCTGGTTGCAGCAATTGAAGGTTATAGCGCTGCTCTCTCAGGGGCAAAAGAAATCACCGACGGTTTCAAAGACGCATAGGACAACGGTAAGACTGTCAAAGAAAAGACAGAAAAGAGCCGTACTGGTGCTCTGGATTATGAAGGCACTGAAGCTCAAAGTGCCGCACTGCAATCCATTAAAAAGTATAGTGAATATGATCCGGATCTGATCAATAAAGCCTACAATAAAGATACTGGCAAGATTGATCTGAGCGGAGACGTGCTGAAAGATGCTGTTGTTAAATCTCTCGAAGCGCAAGCAGAAGCTGCCAGCTCTGAAGGTGGCGCTGCATCTAAAGCTATCGCCAAGAGTTACAAAATTGCAGCAAATAATATCAAGAACGACGTTATTTCTGTTCAGGACTATTTTGATGGACTCGGTTCTACGGTCGAAGAGTTCAGCTCCAAGATCGACGATATGCAGAGCGCATGGACCGATTTGAGCGATGTCGCAAACGAGTACAACACTTACGGCGGTTTAAGCATTGACAGTATTCAGAAACTACTTACAATGTCTCCCGAGTATCTGCAGTTCCTTAAATTGGAGGGCAACCAGCTTGTCTTTAATAAAGAAGCGATGCTGGCAAAAACCAAGGCCGACATTCTGGCAAAGGCTGCAGAACTCGAATTAAAAGAAGAAACCAAAGATCAGGCAGAGATTCTGCGTGCATTGGCGGACTCTCTTGACAAGGGCGCAGATTCGATGGAGGGCATGGGCAAATCGGCTGACAAGCTGAAGACTCTGATGTCCCAATTGAATACTGTTTTGAATTCTTTTATCGGCGTTTTTGATGACTTGAATGACAAACAGTCTAACGACCTCAAGATTCAGGGCGAAGCCTGGATCGATGTTATTGACAAACGGATTGATGCGCTTAATGAAGAAAATGATGCACAGGAGCGAGCAATCGAGCTGGCAAAGCTTCAGGACGAGTACGAGCGAGCAAAGGCCAATAAGACTGTCCATGTATATGGCGGCAGAGGTCAGGGCTTCGTATGGAAAGCAGATGAAAATGCTGTTCGTGAAGCCGGACAGAACCTATCTGACAAGCAGCGCGAGTATAAGAAGCAGGACGAAATCGACAAGCTGGAAAAACTCAAAGATAAAGTTCAGGAAACCAATAATCTTATTGGCACCAGCTGGGATGATTATCAGAAGAAGCTGAAATACACAGCCGAGTTCGAGGCCATGACCTTTGAGCAGATGGAAGGTCACTATGACGGTTTCAAGGGTAGTGTCCTTAACAATATGCAGGCCATTCAGGGCGCGACAAATGTCAAGAATGTTATCACTGATATTTCCAATCTGATCTCTACTTTGGAGACGCTGGCGAATGTCTTGAACCTCCTCAATGGTGGAAGTGGCGACGGTGGTGGAGTCTTTGGCTTTATCAACCAAATCAAGAACATGTTCACTGGCGAAAATGGTGACTTTGATCTTGGTGGCGGCTTTAAGAAGATGTTCGATGGAGCAGCCAAGATGGTTTCTGACGGTTGGAATTGGATCACTGGTAAGAACAGGGCTGGTTCTGCCGCACTAAAATCAGACACCACTGCGACATTGGATATCCTTGGCAACACAATAAAGGTGAATACCGGCGATATTCAGCGTGTCTCTGGTGGATTCTTTGAGAGACTGGTTGGTGCTGCGAAAGACAATCTTGGCAGTATCGGTAAGTTCTTCTCAGGTGCATAGACATCTATCTCTGAGAAAACCGGGTTGATGTTTACTGACATTGGCTCGTTCTTTACAGAAGGATTTGGTCTGCTGAACAGTCAGACAGGACTTGGTCTTGGTGGCATTGTTGATACCATCGGAAATATGTTTGGCCCAATTGCGGCTGGCGCACAGTCAATCGGTAGTGCCATCTCGTCTGGCGTTGTAAGCTTCTTCCCTTCTATCTTCGCCGGACTTGGTACTCTGGTGACGAGCGTTGGCAGTGCTATGGCCGCTATGATGCAAGCGATTGCTGCCGCTCTTTCTTCCATTCCTATTGCTGGTTGGATTGCTGCCGCTGCAGCTGTTGCAGGTGCAGTTGCTCTGATTGCTACGATTGCTTCAATAGCAAGTAATGTTTCCAGTACACAGGTTGATGAACCTACTCCCGCATTCCAAGCAAAGAAATATGCAAAGGGTACTCGTGGCGTTAAGAAGGGCCAGATTGCAAACGTTGATGAAAAGGGCGAAGAGCTGATTGTTCGTAACCCCGATCAGGGACGCATGACCTATCTTGAAAAGGGCGACGGTGTTATCCCTGCAAAGGAAACTGACAACCTGATGGCGATTGGTGCTAACCCCGAGGGCTGGCTGGCAAAAGGCTTGGCCGAAGCGACCGGTAGTGCTGCTGCCGGTGCCGGTATGAGTGCCCAAGGTCCAAATGCTCAATTGAGTGGTGCCGCAGCTGCCGCAGCCGCTGGTGTTGGCTCAATTTTCGAGAGCGAGTATGATGAGATCCTTGGTGATACAAACGAGTTCATGTCTGGACTCTCTGATATCTTCAAGAAGAGCGATAATCCGATCATCGCTGCCATTCAAAGCATGTTTTATTTTGTCAATAAGACTGCGTATCGTATGTCTACGGTTGGCAAGATCAACTCCTCTAAGACGGTGACTGAATCCACCAGCAACACAAAGAAAGCGGCTCAGAGTCAAATTTCGTCTATGACGAGCAACTTTGAGTCAAGCTGGAAGTCTGTGGCTGGCGAGCTCGGTCTGGACACAAAGGATATTGAAAAAACCAGCAAAAAGATGTCTGAGAAGATGAATGAGCTGGTGAATAACACCTTTGATGCACTGAATGAGAATACTGGTCTGAGCGCTGAACAAGTTGAAGATGTCACCAACACGATGTTTGATTCGTTGCAAAAGATTTATACCAGCGGATGGAACAGCCTTGCTTCCACTTCTGGCGATATGTCTGAAGAGATTGCAAAAAAGCTGAATGCGTCTTATAAGTCTTCTGTTGACAGTACAAATAAGGCCATGAACGAGATCTCCAAGGCATTTGGTCACAGCTGGACTAAGGTTGGCGGTGGTGTAAAGACCCTGAGCACCAATGTCCAAAAGACAATGGAACAGGCATGGGCTGACACCAGCCAAGACACCCAGAAGCTGATGTACGATATGCGTGCGTGCTTTGACAATAGTTGGAGCATGAACGAGGCTGGCGTAACTCATCTGGCAGACATGACCGAGCAAACCATTGGCGGTGCTTATAACGAGATCACCTCTGATGCCGCAAATACGTTTGGCGCTGGCGGTTCTCTATCCACTGAGACGGATAACGCATGGGCAAATGTTGAGCCTGGCGCAAAGGACATTAACACCAATCTGACTTGGATGATGGACCAGTCTTACAACGCCATCAAGGCCGGATGTGAAGCTGCCGTTACATCGATTAAAAACGATTTGGCGACCACTGGCGATGCATTTGAAGCCGTTGGTAAGAAGGCTGCTGATACTTCTGCCGCAATCAGTGAAGCAAGTCAGAAAGCACAACAGAGCACACAGCAGAATACCGGTCCAAGCAAGGGCGTGACAGCCGCTGCTGGTGCTGGTATCGGTGCTGCCGTTGGTTCATTCCTTGGGCCTCTGGGTGCAATTGGCGGTGCTGCAATTGGCGGTTTCTTTGGCAGTCTGTTTGGCCATGCAAATGGTCTGAAGTCTGCTAAGTTCCCGCACATGGCTAATGTTGACGAGCAGGGTCCTGAGATGCTGGTTCGTAAGCCTGATTCCGGTCGGTACACTTACCTTGAGACCGGCGATGGTGTGGTGCCTGCTGACATTACATCGAAATTGTTTGAGATGGGTGGCAACCCGGATGCATGGTTCCAGAAGCAGATGGCAAAGTACGGTTCTCAGCCGATTGTTCAGGGTGGCGGTGGAGATGTTACAACTTCGATTGGCGATATTATTATCACGAATCCTGTTGGCAGCTCTGACGCTCTGGCGAATGAAATCAAACAGAAGTTACCGACTAAGGTTGCTCAAATGCAAAGCAAGCGGTAAGTAATAGCTTTTACAGCCGATACCACTAGGATAGCCTAGCGGGTCGGCTTTTATTTTTGATTAGGAGGAAAAGAAATGGCAGATAAATCAGCTATTGATGTGCTGGCCGAGGTTGTGACTTCTGCCGCCGAACACGCCGTAAAGAACGCAAAATTTGACGTGTCCGCCTATGGAGTGATTACAGAAAAAGAAGACCAGCATTATAAAATCGCTGTATTCGGTGGCGAGTACGGCATTGTAACAAACCATGACTACATTGTGGGCCAGAAGGTTGTTGTAACTGCATTGCAGGGCAACTTCCGTAACCTGATCGTATCGGAAAGCAATACCAGCGTTGAGATTCTAACAGTGAAATCTCTGGTGACCGGTGTCGATAGCTTGAATGCCGAGTTTGAGTCTATGAAAGACAAATCCCAGCAGACAGAAGATACTGTTCAGGATCAGCTGAAAAATACTATCAATACTTGGTATAGAAACGGTCATCCGCATACATATAACTACCCTGCTTCAGATTGGAAGACAGATGAAGAGAAACAAGCACACGTCAACGACATCTACTATGATAAAAGGACTGGTATTTGCTATCGCTGGGTATATGACCAGGATAAACAGCAATATTTCTGGATGGAGATTGTGGACGCCGGTGTTATCAATGCACTGTCGATGGCAACGTCCGCACGAGATCTTGCAACAGAAAAAGTCCGTGTTTTTACTGAAACACCGGCCGTTCCATACGATGTGAATGATCTATGGATTTATGGCGGTGTCGGTGGTGCATTGTATATCTGTATTACTGCGAGAGGTGAAACCGAAAAATGGACATTCAGCGACTGGGCTGTTGCGACAAAGTACACGGATGATACGACCGCAAATGCAGCAGTTGAACGTGTTGGTGCACTTGAGACAAAGGAAGCCAACGATGTTGCAGACCTGTGGCGCTCAATGAATGGCTTTAACGATAATATTGGCGGATTCACAAATAAAGACTATACCGCCACAAAGAAACAGGTATACAACAATAAAAGCAACATTGAGAAAAATACTTCTGATATTACTTTGTTGAGGACAGACCTTGATGACGCAAAAACGGCTGAATCCAACCACTATCAAGATGTGACACGCAAGATTTCAGCTGCAAATACAAACATCTCGACCTTGAAAACGAACGTATCGAATATCAATAAAACGATTTCAGAAATCACTGTTGATAATTTTCTGGCCGCACTGAATCTGGCTGTGAATACCAATGGTGAGCTTTGCTATATATCGAAGGATAATTCGGAGGTGATAACTTGAAACCAATTCTATCTAAAATCGGCGCATTTGATGCCACAAAGGATCATACATTTCAGTTTGCCGCATACGCAGACATTGATATCATTGCTCTTATCGTCTTCGATACTCCGACGGGCAGTATTTTGCAGGGTGATACGCTTTCAAAAGGTGTGTATAAGTTTGGCACATTCCCTGCCGGTGGCACTGGTCTGGCACGATATTTTACGATTCCGGCAGGCACGTTTGAAAACCGCAAAGATCCGTACTATATGATTATTCGCTGCCGACTGAAAGGCACAAATCTGTTTTCAGAATACTCGGACAAGCTGCTGTTTTATTGCCATGAGGAACCGACAATCAAACTGAATGACCTGAGTTCTTCCGGCGTGACTACTATCCCATATCCTTCTTATTCCTTTGAGTTCTCTTACAAGTATAAGGTATCGGAGGGTGAATCTGTAAATCGTTATGAATTTTGGCTTTATGATGCGAATCGCGAGCTGCTGAAAAAGTCGGTGAGTTACTATTATCGCGACTCATTGAAGGGTTTCCAGATCGATGGACTGGACAACCATACCCTGTACTATCTGAGAGCGACGGCAGAATCTGTTGGCGGCTATCAGCTGGACACTGGATTGCAGGCGTTCCGAACTGACTATCCAGAGTATGTGGATGACGTAGAATTCACCGTGCAGAATAATTATCGTATGGCTAATATCAGTATGCACGCACAGTATTTTCTGACACGGAGCAGCGGTGCAAATGCCCTGCGAATCAAGCGGCGCAAGAAAGGTGCGGCAATCTGGACTTCGCTTTATCAGGAAGAGATCGATCTGAATCATGTTATTATGAAGATGGGCTGGTCGAACCTCCACATCAATAAAACGACTGGTCAGCCGATGGGCAACTATAAGGCAGTGACTTCGGATTATATCGACAAGAATCGAGTTCTTTCTTTCCAGTTCAAATCCGAGGACAAAGCGTTTTGTCTGATTGCATATACCGCTGACCGGAAATTCATCAAAGCATCAAGTGATTTTACATCGACTGATGAATTTAGGAGTTCCAGTGAGTATAAAGAGTGGTTCTCTGAGACCTTCCTGAACAACATGAAATACTATCGTGTTGAGGTATCGGCAACAAAGAATCAGGATTTGGAGCCAAAAGACTTCAATGATTTTTATATGTACAGTGCTGACGATGGTTATGTGATGATTGATTACACCGACCTATACGCCATTGGCCGCAAGACCGACTATGAGTACGCCGTAGCTCCAGTTGCAAATGGCATTGAGCTTGGCTATGCGAAGGTCAGCGTTGTAAGTGACTTTGATGGTGCTGTGATTACTGACGGCAATAAGACCTACCACATCTTCCTTGAACCGAAGGTGGACAGTGTTGAGAAGGTACGTTCTGCTACAGTTGTCGAGACGATGGGAAGCAAGTACCCGTATCTGTTTGCTGGCAGTGAAGCCAATTATTACAGCGGCCACTTCTCTGGTGTTGGCATCCGTTTTGATAACACAATGAAAGATTTTGATATCAATGGCGGCAATGCGTTCCGTGATGAACTGAGCGAGTGGCTGACCAACGGTAGTGCGAAGCTGTTGAAGATGTTTGATGGCCGCAGATGGCTAATGGGTGTCAATGGCAATGTGTCTATCTCCTGCTCTGATCACTATGACAAGGGCGTGCTGGAGTTCGACTTTGTGGAGCTTGGCGACGCAGAGAGTGAGAGTGACATGTATAACAATGGGCTGAGTGATTATCAGCCGGGAGGTAGCGTATGACATATCTTCCGACTGACGCAGACCTGGCGCTATTGAACAATCATTCGTCTAATATTTACTGCCGCATTGATATGCTGAACAAAGATTTTATTACAATTGATAGTTTGGAAGGTCTTGTGATCGATGGCTCTATTTCTATCGACTCAGAATCTGACGTGCGGCGAACCTTTAATGTGACCCTGTACTTGGGTAAGAAGAGTGGCATTTCCAACCTGACGGAAGAAGATTGGATCAGTAAAAATGTGCGTGTATTCATTGGTCTGTCAGGAAGAGGAATGTCGAGAATCAGTGCTTCAAAGAGTATTGACGAGATGATCAGGGAAAATGCGGATTATCAGCTCGCTGCGAAGAATTATGATGATTTGATTCAGGACATCACAAACAGAGGCTATGCAAAATACGGCAATATCGACAACCTGAATCGAGATGTGCTGGTGTGGACACGAGCCAATATCTCAAAGTATCATACGTTCTTTGACCAGATCAATGACGGCACGCCACCGGATGACCCAGCTGAAGCAGAGGAATGGTACACCAAACTTGGTGATTACTCTACAGTTTTGGGAAGTGATGACCCAATTTGTCAAAATGGACCTTATATCGCATTTACACCGATGCTGCAGACCAAAGACGGACTTGTACCGCTTGTGAAGGATGATATCTGGGCTTATCTGGATGCTGTGGCAACAAAAGCGAAGTCAATGAGCGGCGGTCTCTCCCCTGCCAATATCCTTGAGGTAGATAAATCAGGCATCGATAGTTTCGTGTATGGCAATAAAATGCACGTCCATGGGATGATTGCTGCTGTTGAAGGTATGGTTCTGAACGGAGTTACACTTGGCAAGGTAGATGTTTCTGCTATTGCCGGTTAGAGTGAGGACGAACTAAGGGAGACCTACGGAAAAACCAGTGTGTTTGCAGGACATTCCATGCACGACATTCAAGCGGAAGTGATCGACACAAAGACCGCGCTGAATGAGCTGTACAACGATCTGTATCTCAGTTACTCCAACTCAGCAGACAGTTCTTATGTCAATGGCGTAAAAATCTATTGGTATAACGAAGGATGCTATACCTTTACATCCAATGGTTTTACATACAGCGCAACAGAAAACACTGTGCAGGCCAGCTGTGTTGACTTGGTTTCTCGCATCAATGGAGACTTGGGCGGGCAGTTGGTTGGCGGCACACATCGTATTGAGAAAGGCACTCGCATTGGTGACGCAATCTGGACGGTATTAAGAGATGAGACGGAGTTCAAGAAATATTCCATCGACTATTGGAGCCGTACCGTTCCACATGATTTGGACTACGACACCGGTTCTACTGTCTGGGATATTCTTTCAGAATTGCGTGACCTGTATTATCCGTTTGAGATGTATTTTGACGATGATGTGTTTGTATGTCGTGAGATTCCCAGTGGATTTGACGACCCGCCTGTACTTGATCCGGAAGTATTCGAGAAGCTTGTTACAAACGATGGCGAATCGGCCACAGTGGATTATGCCGCTGTCCGAAACTGCGTTGAAGTGTTTGGTGCAACGATTGAAGCAGACGGAGCAGCCACTGTAAAAGGATGGTCTGGAACAAATAAAACAATCAACCTTGTATTGAACGCAACCGAATCAACATGGAAAAGTGAAACGAAAGTATCTTTTGTGGCTCCTGCAAATGTTGAAGCTGCCAAGACGGACAAAAATGGCAACGTAACAAGTGGCGCTATGACAGTTGTGTTGACATTTACATGGAAGTACAAGGATAAAGACGGCAATGAGCAAGTTGGCTCTGAGACAAAGACAAGTACACTGTATCGTTCTTTGACTGATGCCAATGGTTCAGATATCATTCAAGACCCAGGATGTATTAAGGCTACAAAGTATTATGTTCTCCAGTGGAATCCGAATACTGGCCGCATTTACTTCTTGGGTCAACAGCAAAGTCATGCTATGGCAAAACTGGTGGACGAAATCCCGGCCACCAAAGAGATCGAAGCTCAAAAAGCAGAGGATAACTGCGACAACATGGCTTTCATCTGTGTGAATGACCCAAACAATATTGATGACCTATATAATGCACGGTTGTCTATTGAAAAAATTGGTCGTAGAACTGAAATTTTATCAGGTGGAGACTACGAGAACTATACAACAGATGACGCAGCCATGGAAGTTTGTCAATACGAACTATGGAAGCGTGCCCGCCTGACCGATGGCCTGAGTGTGACCACACGACTGGTTCCGTGGCTCGATGTGAATGAAAAGATCCAGTATGCTGCCAAATATTTGGGTGGCAAGACTCCTGTGGATTGGATCATTAAGAGCATTTCTATGAATCTGGGCGAAGGCACAATGTCGCTTTCTTTGAGCCGCTATTACCCATATTACACTTATATCGTAAACAACAAATATACGTTCTATCAGGACAATTTGTTTGATAAATATTTCCCCGAATTAACTGCCACTACGGCAGATGAACAATAAGAGAGGAGTGAGCAAATGGCACTATCTTTTGGAGAATCTAAGCGGTTAGCTGCGAAAAAGGCCGCAAGTACCGCAAATGTTTCTGTTGATGATATAGATGTCGCAACTCTGGAATTAAACGACCAAGACCAAATTGCCGTGTATGACGACAACGGAGAAGAGACATTTGAGCGTAGTGGCAATTACACCTGGTTTGCTGATTACTCTGATGACCAGTGGTCTTACATCGACAAAAACAAAGACATTCAGCTGGATGCAAACCAGATCAATATTACACAGGAGTCCAACTCTCAGGTCATTCCGTTTGAAATGCCTCGTTACTATGATGGTATTGACCTGCTTCAGATGACGATTCAGATCCACTACCTGAATGCAGACAGAGAGGAGAACTATGCTTCCCCTATCAACGTGAGTTACAGCAATACAAAAATCCGCTTTTACTGGTTGGTGGCAAATGACGCTACTGCCAAAGAGGGCGAGCTGCAATTCGAAATCATGGCATCCGGTGCTGTGAATGTTCCGAATACAAGCACTACCAAGAGCTATCTGTGGCGCACCCGCCCGAATGGCCGACTGAATGTACTGAAATCGCTGACCGGCAAGCAGATGGTTGATCCGAGTGGCAACGACTGGTATACCCAGTTCCTGGCAACAATGAGTCAGAAAGTTGGCGAAGCACAGGTTGCCGCAACCGCTGCTGAGAAGAGCGCACAGGACGCAAAGAATGCTGTTGCTAGTGTGGATGAAAAGCTGGCGCAGTTCTATAAAAAGGACGAGGTTGATGGCTTTGTTACGATGCTGCGTGGTGAGATTGCTGCTGTGGACGGTCTGGCAAATTTCAATGTGCAGTATGACAACGATACCCGCACCCTGACGTTCCTGAATGGTGCTGAAGAAATCACAAAGATCAAGTTGAACACTGACCCTTCTGCTGAGTGGGTAAGCATGTATAACGGCATTGTGGACAATAAGATCAGCACTGCTGTGACCCCTGTTCAGACTGAGCTGACTGAATACAAGACCGCAAATGATGCTGCAGTGCAGGAACTAAAAAATAGTGTTGGCGACCTGCCGGAGACTTTGAAGTCCTCCTATTATAATAAGGAAGCCACCGACGCACTACTCGATAAAAAAGCAGACAAGACGACCGTTGACGTGCTCTCCAGTGATGTGAGTGGCCTGAAGAATACGGTTGGCGGCATTCAGACCTCTGTTGACCTGGCCAATGCGGATATCGCCAAGATTCAGGAAACCTTGAAAGACTTTAAGCCCGATGAGAATTCTGGCCGCGAGTACGATATCACTTACGAAGATTCCAAGCTGAACCTGTTGGAGAACGGCACGATCAAGACCACTGTCATTATTGAAGGTGGCGGTGGTGGCGGTGGCAACACCTCTACGATCACTATTGAGCGTATTGGCGAATCCTCTATCGCTGTTGTCAAGGGCGATACCGCAACTGTCGAGTTCAACTTTACTTCTGTGGATAACTCTGGCGAAGACACGGGCGATGCTACCGGCGTATGGTACGTTGGCAACACGAAGGTCGCTACTACGACTGTTTATCAGGGCAAGAACAGCTTCGATATCACTCAGTATCTGCACAATGGCGACAACAAGATCAAATTGCAGGTCACTGACTCCGTTGGCAGCATGGGTTCAAAGACTTGGAATATCAATATTGTCGAGTTTTATCTTGAGAGTATCTTCGATGATTCTCTGGTTTATAGTGGTGAAGTTACTTTCCGCTTTACTCCATACGGAAATATCAATAAGGACGTTTCCTTTACTCTGGATGGCAAAAAGCTTGGTAGTGTTACAACTGCGGTTACCGGCAGACAGATGACTTATGCGATTCCGGCACAGAGACACGGCGCTCACCTGCTGGAAGTGACCATGACTGCAAATATCAATGGCAAAGCTGTGACCAGCAATACCATTTATAAAGATATCATGTGGGCAGAGGAAGGCAATAACACACCGATCATCAGCTGTGCCACAAAGAAGTTTACAGCAAAACAGTACAGTACAACCGGCATTGTTTACACTGTCTATAACCCGGCCTCTTCTACTGCAAACATCACATTGGAAGTTGACGGTATTAAGACTTCTACACTGACTGTTGGCCGTACTGCTCAGACTTGGAGTTTTAAATCTTCTGATATTGGCACTCACACTCTGACCATTACTTGCGGCGCTACAATCAAGAGCATTACCGCAAAGATCGAAGACCTGGGCATTACCATTGAGCCCGTTAAGACCGGTCTGATGCTGGACTTTAACCCCGCTGGCCGCAGTAACGCAGATGTGAACCGCCTGTGGAGTTCCGGTAGCAACAAGATGACTGTCAGCGACAACTTTGACTGGGTGAACGGCGGCTACCAAATCGATGAAGATGGCGACACCTATTTCTGTGTCAAGGCCGGTACGACTGCTACCATCAGCTATAAGCTTTTCGCAGACGATGCAAAGAAGAGCGGCAAGAATTTCAAGCTGGTGTTTAAGACCACGAACGTCCGCAACTATGATGCTACTGCCGTGACTTGCTTGAATGGCGGCGTTGGTCTGAATATTCAGGCTCAGAAAGTTACGCTGACCAGTCACCAGAACAGTATTGATTTGCCCATCTGTGAGGACGATTTCCTTGAGTTCGAGTTCAATATTCTGCCGGACAAACAGTTCCGCGAGATGGTTCTGTGGTGTGACGGTATCCCCTGCCGTGTTGAACTGTATGATACTAGCGATAGCTTTACTCAGGCTGCTCCCGTTGGTATTACCATTGGCTCTGACGATTGTGACGTTATCGTGTATCGCATGAAGAGCTACGGTATGCACCTGACGGATGATGAGATTCTGGACAACTTTATTGCTGATGCGAAGAACGCCGAAGAGATGGTTTCTCGCTATATGCGAAACGACATTACGGATGCAAGCGGCGAACTGACTCCTGACTTGCTGGCAGAGAAGTGCCCCGATCTGCGTATCATCAAGATCTCCGCACCTACTTTCACCACCGGCAAGAAGAACGAAGTCGCCAACACTACGATCCAGCAGATCTATAAGAATGGTCGTGCCAAGGAGGATAACTGGACTGCTACCGGCTCCCACAAGGGTCAAGGCACCAGCTCCGACCACTATGGCGCATCCGCTCGAAATATTGACATCAACTGCAATGGCGGCTTTACGTTTGGTGACGACACTACCGGCGACACCTATGCACTGACCGAAAATAGCGTTCCTGAGAAGTATTTTAACATCAAAGTCAATGTTGCTTCCTCTGAGAATGCAAACAACGCCCTGCTGGCAGACGATTTTAATGAGTTCAACCCCTATGTGCGTCAGGCTAAGAAGGATAATCCCAAAGTGCGTGATACAATGGCGTTCTATCCCTGTGTCGTGTTTATTCAGGAGACCGATACCACCAATGCGACCGTATTTAACGATGGTCAGTGGCACTTCTATGCCTGCGGCGACATTGGCAACTCCAAAAAGAATAAAGATACGATGGGTATGGACCCTGAGAACCACAAGGAATTTATCGTTGAGATCGACAACAACGCCGATGAGCAGACCCGCTTCCTGAGTGGCGATTTCTCGCAGGAAACTTGGGACGGCGACCATTCCTTTGAGTTCCGTTACAGCAACCCTGCCTGCACTGAGGAAGAGATCGAGGCCGGCAAACAGGCATGGATCACAGCTCAGAACTGGGTGGTGAATGCGGATGACGAGGAATTCAAGGCACATTTTAAGGATCACTTCGATCTGGATTCTGCTATTTTCCATTATCTGTTTACTGAACGTCACACCATGGTTGATAACCGTGCAAAGAACGTATTCCCGCATACCAGCGATCTGGTTCACTGGGACTTCTGCTTTGACTACGATAACGATACCGCCATGGGCAATGATAACGAGGGTGGTCTGACTCTGACTTATGGCTACGAGGACACTGATACCATCGGTACAAAGAATGTGTTTAACGCTGCTGACTCCAAGCTGTGGTGCAAGCTGCGTGACCTGTTCCCTGATGAGATGGCAGCGATGTTCCGCAACCGTGAGAATGCGCTGGCATGGAGTGCGACCCGTATCTTGAAAAAGTTCGAGGAATATCAGGATGTGAAGCCAGAAAAGCTTTGGATCATGGATATGCGTCGCAAATATTTCCGCACCTACGAAGATCCCACCATCAATACCACCAGCTATCTGCATATGATGCATGGCAACAAGCGACATCAGCGTCGGCAGTTCCAGCGTTATCAGGAAAAGTACATGGCATCTAAGTATTCCGGCTCTGCCGCAACCAGTGATGATATGACCATTCGTGGCTATACTCCCACCAACTGGACTGGCGTAAAACCGGACGGCACATTCCATATCACACCCTACGCTGATACCTACGTCTCTGTTCTGTACGGCTCTAACCCTGTAAAGGTGCGTGGCAAGCGCGGACAGACATACACGCTTGAATGCCCCATCACCGCAATGAACGATACTGAAGTTTATATCTATAATGCTTCTATTATTCAGAGCATTGGTGATATCTCTGGCTTCTATCCCGGCTATGTTGACTTCAGCCACGGTGTTAAGCTGACAGAGCTAAAAGTTGGTTCCGGTGTGAGCGGCTATAAGAATACGAACATGACCGATTTCGCTGTTGGTAACAACACTCTGCTGGAACATTTGAACCTGCAGAACGTGCCGAACCTGAAGAAGTCTATTGGTCTGACCGGATGCACCAGCCTGACAGAGTTCTATGCTGACGGCTCTGGCATTACCGGTGTCTCCTTTGCAAGCGGCGGCAAGATCAAAATCGCCCACCTGCCTGCAATCGCCAGCTTGACCGCAAAGAACCTGAACTATCTGACTGACCTGACGATTGAGGATTACACCAATATCACTACGCTGACCGTTGAGAAGTGTGCAACCATCGACCTGAAAGATATGCTGGGCAAGTGCACCAACCTGAACCGTGTGCGCATCACCGGCATTGATTGGGAACTGGCTGATACTTCCCTGCTGAATCGCCTGTATGCAATGAGCGGTCTGGATGAAAATGGCTACAACACTGACCATTCTGTCGTAGAAGGCAAGGTGCATGTGCCCATCATCCGTGAGCGTGAAAAGCTGCTGTACACAGAGCGCTGGCCTGATTTGGAGGTTACCTATAACACCATGATCAACCAGTATGCTTGGAAATTCGTGAATAAGGATGGCGCTGTTCTGGATATCCAGTACATCGATAAGGGCGAGCGTGCAGTTGACCCTGTGACCCGCTCTGACAATCCGATCCCGACTCCTACCTTCCCAAGCACCATCAGTACGGTGTTTACATTCAGCGGCTGGGACACCGAGTTCACTCCTGTTTTTGAGAATCAGACTGTTACTGCTGTGTACGATGAATCCGTGCGTCAGTATCGTGTACGCTATATGAATCGCGGCGCTGTTCTACAGCAGACAACTGCTCCGTATGGCTCTATGGTTCTGTACGATGGTGACACTCCGACCTATACCAGCGAAGAGACTGCTTATAAGTATTATCTGTTCAGCGGTTGGGACAAAGGCGGCTATGTCAATGGCGACAAGGATATCAATGCTGTTTACGATATATGCGAATACGTCAGCGGCTACTTCAGAGACAAGCAGCTGAGTGACCTGCGCCCCGTTGAGATCTATGCCATGACAAAAGTGAATCTGGAGCAGAGCGTTGTTTCTGACAAAGACGCTATCACCATTAAGATGGGAAATGACTTCACCTTTAGCGATGTGGAAGAGAAAGTCCTGTTTAACGAGCCGAAGATCTTTACTGGCAAGAATTATGTCGACACCGGCGTATCTCTGTTGTCTGAGGATCGCAGCTGGGTTATGGCACTGGACTATCGAATCGACGAAGATTCTGCCGCAAACTCTGTGATTGCTCAATGCTTCCAGACCAACGGCATGAACGGTTTCCGCTTCTGGGTCAATAGTGGCTCTAAAGTTGCATGGGGCACTGAGTCTACAAACGGCGCTCATCTTGGTTCTCGTGATATGATCGTTCTGCGCCATACCAAGGGCGAAAATGGTATTCATGTCTATGCGGCAAATACCACTGCTGCTGAGATTGGCTATATTCAGCTGAACCGCACTCGTACCACACAGACGAACGCCACTCTGGTATTTGGTTGTGCTAAAGCAGACGACGGTGCTTATGAGCGTTACGCAAAGGGTACAATCTACTGGGGCAAGCTCTGGTATACCGACCTGGGTGATGCTGCCTGCCGGAAGTTGGCCGCATGGACACATGAGGACTTCACCTTCGAGGCTTGTGGCTTCAAACAGTATTACCTGAGCGACAATTCCAACAAGCGTTGTTCTATCAGCTTTATTCAGGCTGGGCTGCTTGGACAGAAGATGACTCTGAATACTGGTTCCACCAACACTGGCGGCTGGGCAGATGCGAATATCCGTACATTCCTTGACGGTCGTATTCTGAACGCTCTTCCGATTGGTTGGCAACAGATCATCAAACAGGTCAAGGTTGGCAGTACCATTGGCGATAAGAGCAGCGAAGTTGTGACTGCGGATAGTTATTTCTATCTGCCCTCTGTAGCCGAGCTGTTCCCTTCTCAGAATGTCGAGCCTTATATTTACGAAGGTACGGCGATCAGCTTTATGACTGATAATACCAGCCGCATCTGCAATGACGAGAATGGCAATCCTGCCGCATATTGGACACGAAGCCCGAATGCTCAGTATGGAAGTTATTTCTGGTCTGTGACTGTGACTGGCGAATATTACGGATTTACCCCTGCAAACAATGCACAGGGTATCCGCCTAATGTTCAGCGTTTAAGGAGGTGTTGAGAGTGTACTACAAGGTATTGAAAAATGGCCGGGTGATCGATGCTCTTGACCACCTGCGCTTTGTAAAGTATCAGCCCAAGCACGACATTATGGTGAACTGTACGGAGGATGATGCACAGGGAATTATCAGCAGTGACGGCAATCATATCTGGCATGTGGATGGGTATTATCTCATCCCCTGCCCCGAGTATGACACAGTGGAACTGCAGGAAATTGACCTGTATGAATATGAGCAGCTGAAAGCCTTGGGTGGTAAAACGCCTGAGGCTATTATTGATGCTTACACTTTGAGTTTGATTCAAGGAGGGCTGCTATGAGCGACGAGAGGAAGTATAGCGAGTTTGTTGAGAGTATGCATCGGCTGTACAATGACGGAATGATTCAGGACAAGCTCCTGGACAATCTGTTCGCCGGGCACAAAATCTCAAAGGACGAGTATCTGTATATCATCAGGAAGGAGGTGTGATATGTATACCTTTTTGATCAATGAGGATAATACACTGACCGTAAGTAAGAGAGAACGCATTATGGAGCGCAGCAAGCAGGTGGACACTCTCCACTTTCTGGCTGACACTACATACAAGGGCGTTGACATGAGTGAATTCACCGTGATGCTTGAGTACGTTCTGCCCATCAGCAAGCGATATAAGACAGAGATTCTGGAGAAATCAGAAGAGCTTTATAAGAACAAGCTGGAGTATAAGCTGCCTATCGACACCAACCTGACCAATGAGCCGGGCGATATCCAGATCCAGCTGACATTCGTTGATGTGACAATGGACCCAGATGGCACGACTGTTCAGCATGTGCGGAAGGTTGGCCCCGGCGTGATCACTGTTGTTCCCATCCAGAATTGGAGCGACATTGTTCCTGATGAGGCTCTGGGTGCACTTGACCAGCGTATTATCGCACTGAATGCACAGATCAAGGCACTGAGTGATCGTAATAACGCTATTCTGGATGGTAAGGCTGATGATCTGAGCTACAACGACGACCATACCCTGCAGCTGCTGGCCAACGGTAAGCCGATCGGTAGTGCGGTCAAGATTACTCAGGAGAGCGTCGAAACTGAAGACGGTAGTTTGCGGGTGGTTCCGTTCTAAGCCATCCGCTTCTTTTATAAGGAGGCAAAGATGGCACAGGCTAAATATTCCAAGCTCGGATATGGTAACGCCGAAGATGTAGAAGCTGCAATTGCGCTGGGAATGTTGGACGGCAGGGATATGATCATCACAAAGGATTCTTCAGAGTTCATGTATGTGCGTGATGACCTATCCGTTCAAAAGATTCGTCCCCGCAATCGTTGTTTTGCAAGCGTTACTGAAGCAAACGAGCAATTAAATGAGACGGAAGACACTTATGCAGGTCAAACCGTTATGGTGAAAGACGAAAATGGTAAATATGCTCCGTGGATCGTTCAACAAAGCGAAGCCACGGGGCTTTTTTCTATTGAACCTTTTTACGTTGAGCCGACAAATTTTGTTTGGCAAGAATTTTAAGAAAGTGAGGCAAAGATGGCTAATGTAAATTTTGGCTACGGTACAAAAGCGAATTATGATAAGCTGACTACCAAAGATGCCAACACATTGTACTTTATTACAGACACGCGCCAGATTTTCAAGGGTACAGATGAGTACACCAAGAGCTGTAAATTGGTGAGCGCTCTGCCTGCAAGCGGTCAGATTCAGGGCCTGCTGTATATCCGTATGACTGACTATACCTTCCACATTTGGAATGGCACTGAGTTCGTACAGTTGAATCGCCCCATTATAACTGAGATTCCCAATGCGGATGCAAGCGACGACAATCTGCCCACCACTAAGGCTGTGGCAGACTATGTGAATGCAAAAATCGCCGCAACCGAGGGTAAGGAAGGTTTGTTCGTTACGGATGTCACCTACTCCCCTGCTACCGGCACTCTGAGTGTGGCAAAGAACGGTGCTCCTGTTCCCACTGTGATGAGCGGCCTGACCCATAATCCCACCTATGATGCTGAGACCCGCACCATTAAGCTGCCTGTGTTTGGCGGCGATGAGCTGGTGATCAATCTGGGCAAGGATTTGGTTGTGAAGACTGGTACTTACAACACAAAGACCCACGAAATCGAACTGACTATCACCACTGGTGAGGTCGTGAAGATCCCTGTTGGCGCTCTGATCGATATCTATGTTGGCGTGGTCACTCCTACTGCCGAGGTCACTGTTTCTGATGACAATAAGATCTCTGTTAGTGTGCGTGTGTCCACCAAGGGCAACAACAGCATCACCGTTGAGGAAGATGGTCTGTATGTTGCAGTGCCGGACGCTTACACCAAGGCTGAAGCAGACGCGAAGGTCAAGGTCGTTAATGACAAGCTGGACGAGCATATCAAGGACGCTGTGAAGCACATTACTGCTGACGAGCGCAAGGCTTGGAATGCAAAGCCCACTCAGGACGAACTGGCTGCTGCTAAGAATGAGGCGATTTCTACTGCCGCTGCTGATGCAACCACTAAGGCCGATAACGCTCTGGCTAGTGCAAAGACTTATGCAGATGGCCTGAATACCACTATGGATGGCCGTGTGCAGGTGCTGGAAGGCGCTATTACATGGAAATCCCTTGATGGCTAATTGATTTGTTTCACCACATGGCAATGACGCTGTGTGGTGAATCTTATTAAGCAAAGGAGTTGAGTATGGCAAATTTATCATTACGCGAGGTCGCACAGTCTCAGCTGGATCAAGCTCCTGTGATTGACGGCCAACTGATCGTATGTACTGATACTGGAAGCACTTATCGAGATATCGGCACAAGACGAATTCAAATCAGCAAAGACTTGGAGATCGTAAGCTCGCTTCCGCTGGCTCCTTTGTCTAATAAGATTTACTACCTGCGTCCAGACAGCTTGTATGTTTATAGTGGCGATGACTGGATTCTTTTGAACCCATCAAAATTCACACTGGAAGCCGACAAAAACGCAATCAATGGCGAAGTTAATATCAATTTAATCCTGAACGGTACGGCGCAAGATAAAATCAAAATCGCTGGCGTTGGTGTGACCACAGTGACAACTGGCGAGACGGGCGATATAACGATTGATACCCCGCACCCGGATGAACTGCTGGCTGCACTGACGAATGACGAAATCGATGCGATCACTGGCGGCATGGTCGATGATAGCGGAAATCCCCTGCCTACGCCGAAGGTTGTGGTGGATGCGACACTGACTGTATCTGGACGTGCTGCTGATGCAAAGGTGACCGGTACAAGGATCTCTGAGGCGCTAAGTATCGCAAAATCGGCTGATGCCGGACTGACCAATGTGCGCACCGAGCTGGACAAGATGAAGCTGGATTCTGTTATGGTGGACAAGACCCTGACAAAAGAGAATTTCGCCGCCGATGCCAAAGCTGTTGGTGACGCTCTGGCGAAGAAAGCAAATACAGAACACAACCACGATGACACGTATTTTACAAAGGACGAAATCAATACAAAACTGAGCGGCAAAAGCGATATTGACCATACCCATGATGAGCGCTATTACACAGAGACCGAGATGGACGAGAAGCTGACTGGTAAGGCCGATGTGGTCGTTCCTCATATGTTTACGATCCCCATCACGAACTGGAAGACGGATAGTACGATTCCCGGGTTCTCCAATTATGTGGATATCGCCTGCTCTGGTATGACTGCGAATGACATCGTGAATGTAAATGTGGCTCCTATCAGTACAAGTGTTGCTGCGAAAGCTCAGTTTACGAATACAGAGAGCTTTGATGGGTATTTGCGTCTGCGGGCGAAGAATATCCCGTCTGCGGCAATCACAGCACAGTGGTATATCGTGCGATAAGGAGGTCAATATGGCACTGGGTTCATTTATTTTAGGGGGGGGGGGGTTAGAAGCCTACCCTATTGGCTCGATTTATATGAGTTTTAATTCTACTGAACCAAGTATACTGTTTGGTGGAACATAGGAAAGAATCAAAGATAGATTTATTTTAGCAGCTGGAGATGGGTATGAAGCTGGAGCCACTGGCGGTGAGGAAAGCGTAAAACTCACAAGTAAAAACATTCCCGTTTTATCAGACAGAAGTGGTGGTATCGCACCAGTTAATACTAAAGGCAATGCCATACACGTTTCTCAATGGGGTTGGATTTATACAGCCACGCAGATTTCAAACAGTGATGGATATGATTCTTACACAGGACAATGGATTAGTGTAGGAACGGATGATGCAAATATGCAAAACGTAAACAATATGCCGCCCTACTTGGTCGCTTATATGTGGTATCGCACTGCATGATTGTGGCAATTTTCACTGCTAAAATATTCGTTTTATAAGGAGGATTATATGGCACTAGGAGAAATGAATAGCGGAAACAAAACGCTCCCTGAATGGAGTGAAGTGCAGAATAAACCATCTGAATTTAACCCTGCCACCCACATACATAATGACCTTTACCCTGAAGGAGATAATCGAAATGATAACACTTCTCCGTCTGATTATTATGGCGTTGATGGTGACTATAACGGTCGGCTGATTTTTCGTGGTTTGAAGCTTAGTAGCAAAATTGGGCTGTCAAGTGGTCATGCATGTGCGTTTTTGATTGGTTTATCTTCTTGGTACGATGCCTCAGGTGGTCCAATGGGCCGATAAAGCGGTAGAAAATCTGGATTTTCTGGCCGTATTCGCCATCGACCTTTTCCG